>Ga0066376_10000005_pt1 | contig 134380 bp, 140 predicted proteins | sample Knorr_S15_td_Bot_FD_77009 | JGI IMG/M metagenome (GOLD analysis project Ga0066376, IMG submission 77009) | Marine microbial communities from Southern Atlantic Ocean transect - Knorr_S15_td_Bottom_ad_5009_LV_A | ecosystem: Environmental > Aquatic > Marine > Oceanic | place: Southern Atlantic...
CGCCGGTTACCCTCGTGGTGAACGGACATCATTTGCAGCCTGTTTTACTGGCGTAGCTGCTCACGTCAGGCGCGAAAGCGTTGGTTCAAAACTGATGATCAGGTTTGAACGCATTAATTTGAGTGGTACTGGTCGAAGCTTGAGAAAATACTGAAACGTACGCAGATTTTTGATGCGCTGGGGCTGTTTCGTTTTCAGTCCTCAAACTATGAAGATATCCGTCGTACGCCAGGGATTGTAACAATGGACCAGCACCGGAAAGACAAGGCGGAAATTGTATCATCCTTGCGTAATGAGCGTTCAGCAACAAGAAGACAGGCCCAAAAGGCACTTTCCTTAATCGCTTCCGGCCGCTACGGTGCGGCGGTGGTGGAAAGTCTTCGCGCCAACTTGTCGATGTTGACGCCGGTTATTGATACGGCCATCAATACAATGGTTAACCGTCGCCTGGCTGAAGAGAGTAAACGCCACTTCCACATGGGTGAGGTTTCGCTCAGCAGACAGTCTCAGATGTACCGTTTTTGGCTACTGTGGTTTTTTCAAGGTATTACGGATGTCGACGGGTTTATGCGTAAGCTGCTTAACAATAATCAGTGGTCACTGCTTACAGCGGATCCTAAAGCGTACTGCGCTGCCGTTGAAGCTTGTCAGCATGCAATCGCGGGAGTGAGAGCCCTGATGAGACAGGTGGACTATGACTGGTCGCCAGTGAGCGCGTTCCTGGAGCAAAACCTTACTTGCAAGGACGATGTGTCGGTTGCTGATTACAGGGAAGAAATAAGAACGGGTTTGCGCAGCCTGATCCCGGCTGAGCTGTGTGATCATGACGGATTAAACAGCTGGAGACCGTCTCAGGAGTTTGCAGAGCGTTATGTGTCTTCACTCAAAGAGAGTATCGATAATGCATTGACTGTGGTTCAGAAAATTGAATCCGTAGCGGAGTCGGTGCACATTGCCAGAGGACGTATGGCAACGAGTGGAGAGAAGCAGCTCGCCCTACTCTGAGAGTAGCTGGCGAGCCAGGCTTGCAGCTTTGTCGGTGAACTTGCCGGCAAAGCCGCGACTTGCGTCAACGGTGATATTGAAGGGATTTTCATCGCCGAATAAGGCCGCAAAGTAGGTGTAAGCATCGTTGTCGCCGACGGCTAGCACATACTCTGTCTTCACAGGTTTTCCGTTGCCGGGTGCGTATTGCCCGACGAAAACCTTCATTTCTGTGGAAAGTGGTAACGCTTCCGGATTTTTCATAAGAATGTCGTCTACCATGCCTCTGAATATGATCGGACATTCATCTGCGTTCGTTGTGCGGATTTCGCCAGCATTATCATGCCCGCTCACGCTGACATAATACGCATACGCATTGTTTTCTTTAGCTGTTCTTATGTCACCGCGGAAATCCCGGTAGTCAAGGTGCGGATTAGGCATCTTTTGGTATCCTTAAATGGTGTCCTGAGGGCGAAGAGATTGCGCCAGGGAGCAAACCCTGTTTTCTCTGTGAGAGCAAAGTACGACATGGTGAGCCGGCAGTTTGAGGCTGTTTGTGTCGCCCTGGTAAAGCAGGATGGGGTCATCACCGATAACCCCCTTGTTTGATGCGTCAACAACATAGCGCTTCTGTTTAACCTGAATAAGCATTCGACCGTCAGTCAGTTCTTCCCGGGTGGAATCTGACAGCGGAACGAAAAGATCGTCGGCCATAGATGAAACAGAGGACACTCGCTTCTTAAGTTGCACTTCGGCGCTCTCTGTCAAATCGGAAAGACTGATTATTTTTGGTCCACCGGCGAACACTAAAAGCAGTAAAAATAAAGCGCAGGATGAGGCGATAGAAGCCATCACAATAGGAATGTTGTTTTCAGGCTGGTGCATGCGTGCGTCCCTGTGACAAAATAGTTTCCTGTCCACTTTATCATATTGATAATATAAACTCAATAAAAATCTATCTCATGCGCAAACTGCTGCGTTCAAGCTCAGGCTCAATGTCGGGGATGTGTATCATCTCGTTTTCGAGTTCAGATGCCGGATCGGGGCGAGGGTGCTCAATGGGAAACGTCCTGCCTTCCCCTCCGTTCACATTGATCTGCTCCCAAAGATAATGCTGATGGAGAGAGTGTAGCGGGAGCGCCATGACTGTCTCGCGGATTGCGTCAGCTGTGCCATCAGGTATCGACTTTGTGGTTCCCCAGTTGACCATGGTTTCAGCCCAGTTTTCAAGCGGGACGCCAGCGGTATCAGCACCTTTTTGTAGCGCATCAAAATACTTTTCAGGAGAGGTTTTCATTGCTGATTCAAAAAAGGCGAGGTGTGACGGGGCCATGCTCATGTCGACGCATTCGTCGCTTGGGATGTCCGGATCGCGGCAGTCCAGAGAGACGTACATGCCACGCCGGAACAGCATTTCCATGACTTCGGGGTTAACCACATAAACGGTGAAGGTGAGGGAGGGGTCTTCCTCAAGGCGTTTTGATGTGTAACTTAACATGCGATTGGCAATTTCTCCGCCAAGTCCCATTCCTTCATGTTCCGGGTGGACCGCAAGATGAAAACCTATTTTCCCGTTATATTCGGAGGACCAGCCGGCACCAATCAATTCACCTTCAGGGCTTTCGTAAACTGCCACCGGGGTATCGCCGATATCAGCACCAATTTCACCCATGATGGCAAGATCCTCAACCCGATCCATTAGCGCTTCACGTTGTTGTTTGTCGTAGCCACTCACGTCAATAAAGTGTCCGGGTATACGTTCGCTAATACTCATGGCAGTCATCTCGATAAATCATATTACCTTGAATGTATCATGAGTGATCAGGTTAATTTAAAAACGCCAGGTGTTTTTAGATGACAACCACCGCTTTCCAAGACGATGAGAGCTTTCTGAGTTTAAGTGGCTCCTGTCGTAATACTGAGAGAGACCATTTTCATCATAAATGCTGCACATACCGTTTTTGCAAAGCAAGTTGGAGATGTCGATAGTGTCAACATTCGGGTGTTTGCTGGCAAACTCCACTATCTTTTTATTTGTAAGGAAAACACTCTCTGATATTGGTGCGTCAGGAACTTTGCAATTCATATTTTTTACAGAAAGCTGCTTTTGTTTGCAGCGCCTGTCATAACCATCGTGCACAGGTACCTTAAGGAGGAAGGTTATTCTTTTTCCCCTTGTAATGTGAGGGTTAATCTCAGCGAAAAGGGTGTCGAGATAATTGGGATTTGATTTCTGGTAGTCAGACCAGCTGTTGCCAATAATGATGTGGGTATGCAGGTCCATAAGAGAGGACAGGATGGGGTACCCCTCTTCGCAATCTTTAACACGGGCAGGTAAGGCCGTCCCTTTAGGTTTGCTTATAGTTGGGCATGATCCGATTTCTAAATTGCGGAATGAGACTCCGGACTCTTTTGCAATTTCGCTCAAAAAGCCAACGAAATGCGAAGCATTTGAATCCCCGACAAGAACGGCATCCACCTTCTCGCCGACCCCAACGATACAATCTTTAGAACGGCTGATTTCCTCATTAATACTGCTACTTTGACAAACATATTTCTTTTTGTAGGCTGGGGTCTGATTCCTTTTGATTTCTTCGAGAAGAGGCAGGTAGTCAGGTTGAATATACCTTACCAGTTTCCCATCCGTTTTCATGATGGCGAGACAGGCGAAAATGATGATGGCGGAAGGCACGGCAAGTTGTTTTATAAACACTTTTGCGGCTGATTCAGTAGAATGACGGAAGCTTTCCTCAATAAATTTATAGGTTAACCAGCTAATCGCTGTCATGAAGATAAACAACATCACTCCTGAAGCAGGCGTGATCTCGTAATTGGCGTAGCGATAAAAAGCCATGACGGGCCAGTGCCAAAGGTAAAGAGAGTAAGATATCGTACCAAAGAAAACGAGTGGTTTTAAAGATAGTAATTTTACTGCTTTTCCATTGTATCCGCTCCCTCCCAGAAGCATAAGAGACAACCCCACTGTTGGTAGTATTGCGTGGGCCCCGGGAAAGGTGTAGCCTGGGTTGAGGTACCAGAACGATATTGCTACAAGCGTTACCCCTGACCACCAAATAAATCGCGAGATTGATTTTGCCTGAAGAAATGTTTTTGTTCTTTTTTGAAAAAGCAAAATGGCCGATATGGAACCAACCAACAACTCCCCTGCTCGGGTAGGTAGCATGTAGTATGTGAATGTTGCAGAAAAATCATACAAGTAAGAGCCGAGAAAGAATGATGTTGCCGCGATCGCAGTGGTGAAGATTATTATTCTGACGCTTTTTAAGAGTGAGCTAAGAGCGATAAGTATTAGTGGCCAGAATACGTAAAACTGCTCTTCCACACCTAGCGACCAAAGATGGAGGAGAGGGAGTTCCAGACTAGATTCGGCGAAGTAACCCGTATCCTGAAATAGCCAGAAATAAACGTTTGCCATAGAAGCAACGGCAAAAGCGGCGCTCTCAGCAGCTTTTTCTGCATCTTCCGGTAGCAACCAAAACAACGATAATGTGATCGTTATGCTCACAACAAACAACATTGCCGGCACAATTCTTTTTACCCGTCTTCGGTAAAATTCAGTGAGCGAGAATGTTCCTGAACTTATCTGGTTAAGCAACTGGGTGGAAATGAGAAATCCGGATATAACAAAAAACATGTCAACACCAAGAAATCCACTCGGTAGCCAGTGCTCTTGAATGTGGAAAATGACAACAGAAATAACGGCAAAAGCTCTTAATCCGTCTATATCGTGACGATAAGCGAAACTCATCAGTAACATCCTTGTTATGGTAAGCGATATTGTAAAACCTCTTTCAAGTTTGCAATAGTATCACAGCGGTAGGTATGTTCAAACTTTTGTTATGAGGTTTTTTGTTAACAATTAAGATACAATAGTTTTTTAACGTAGCAAGGAATGAGCATGTCCATGGAAGCAGAGCAGTTATGTCAACGAGTAAAGGCGAGCATACTGAATGATGACGTTGGTGCCATAATGGAAAGTGAGCGGCAGTATGCGCTACTTGCTGAGCACCCGGAAGCTGACAGCTGGCTGGTTAAAGCAATGAAAAACAGTTCACTCGCCGTTATCCGGTATATGCGTGCCCAACACGTAAAGCCCCTTCACCTGGTAGAGCAGCTGCCGGCACAAAGTAAGCTGAGAAAGGAATACATGTCAAAAGGCGACACGGACCGTCTTCTTTCTGTCATGGCATTGGTAAGAAGCGCGCAACCTTCGCGCGTTCGGCTTGGTATTGCATTGTTGTGTTTCGAAAAAGAAGAACTGCTTCGCCGGCATATGTCAGAAAGTACGACATTCTCGGTGCTCCTGCATGAAAACTCACCGTTCCTTTCGTGCTGGGGCAACAAACCTGTTTTAGCGACGCTGTTTTACGGAACGCTGGTGTAAACATTTTTGTTGTAAAAATATTCATATTGCGTTACCATTGTGATTGATTTATTACAATAAATGGTAACAAGATGTCGATAAACAAAAGACTTGATGCGCTGTTCGAAGAAATTGAACATGATATCGAGGCTGCAAAAGATGAAGCTGAACTCATCGAGGTGATCATGGATGCAGTGATGGAAAATCAGGAAAAAGAAGAAAAGCTTCACGGTCAGCTTATGAATGTCATGCTATGGCAAAATGGTCTGTCCCCCAACCTTAACAACGAAGATGTTGCGGCAGTAAAATCAGCCTCTTTGATTGAACTGTTGACGGCAAATGCGACCGTGCGTGAGAAGCCCCCGAAAAAAGATGAAAACGGCCGGTTTTCGGGAACGATCAGCACCAGCGATGAGGCTGTGGCAAAGTTTTACATCGGCTTGCATGATGATGATTACCTGGAGGCGGACGCATTCGAACATGCGTGCCGGGCGCTTGACGAAGCCTTTCCGGATACGCGAAACGGGCACGCGGTCATCATTGATGGTGAAGGGTATTATTCGTTGGTTACATTACTCGACTCAGGTGATGGTGCTGATGAAACGCTGTTTTTGGATGAAACGCCTGGTGAGTTGTTGAAAAAGATCCGACAAAAACTCGAAGAAAGTGAGAAATAAAATGAAAGTGTTCCCTGTTGTTCATATTTTAAACCACACTCAGGCCACAGAGCAGGCAAATGTCGCGCTGTCCCTGGGGGCAGATGGGGTGTTTTTCATTCATCATGGAATGGGGGGTGATGAAAGAACCATCAGGCTGGCGCAGGAATTTAAGCATCGGTTCAAGGATAAGGTGATCGGGGTTAATCTGCTCTCTATGGATGCAAAACCGGCCATTGTGGCGTGTCTGAAGGCTGATATACAACACGTTTGGCTGGATAATGCAGGCATACACAGCGAAACACCGGACAGACCCTTGCAGAAATTTATTTCTGACATGGTGGCGGAGCACGGGATGAGCGTTTACGCCGGCGCTGCGTTTAAATACCAGAAGGAAGAACCTGATCCTGCTGCTGCCGCCAGCCAGTCGATGAATGCGTTTATGATCCCGGTTACAAGCGGTCAGGCCACAGGGTCAGCCGCAGATGTGAGCAAAGTGGCGGCGATGGCCGAAGCAACATTGGGCAACCTGGGTGTGGCCAGTGGTCTTACGGTTGATAATATAGACCAGTACAGCCCTTACATTAAATACGCTTTCGTCTCCACAGGTGTATCGCGAAATGATTATGAATTTGAACCTGATGTGCTGAGTGAATTTATTCAAAAGGCCCATGGAAAATCGTCGTTGAGTTCGTAAAGACGCGGTACTACCCGGTAATAACAAAACAAAACGTCGCAAATGCGGCGTTTTTTGTTGGGCAAGTGCGGTGCGGCGGGGGCGGAACGCATAAGGACACCTTTTTTACGTCATCTGAAAAATTACCCGCAAAGACAACATTGAGAACTATTTTTGAACTCAAATATATCATTGATTTATTTATGATAAGATGTCATATCATTTTGATAAAAACATGACCTCAACCAACGAAAGGAAAACCTCATGGACAATGATGTGCAGCAACCTGAACGCGCCAGCCCACCTTCAACACAGGGCGAATTTCAAGATAAGACGGGGCTTTTTATTTACATTCTGTATTTAGCCTCATTTGTTGTCGGTATCACCTATTTGATCGGGGGTGTATGGGCTTATGTGTCGGACCAAAGTGGCGATGCTCGCATACAGAGCCACATTGAGAATGCCAAAAAAATATTCCTTTGGGGACTGGTCGGATACATCGTTGGCTTTATTCTCACCGCCGTTTTTGTAGGTGTATTTGTCATTATCGGCGTGTCGATTTGGATCCTTTATCGTACGATTAAAGGTATCATTCGTTTCAACAAAGGCGAAGCCTATCCATTGTAGGGCATCGACAGTGGTGGTCGGTACGATACGCCGGCCACAATACGGTAAACAGGGCAGCCGACTGCAAGCTGGATGGTTTTATTCAGTGTGTTGAAGGTTGCTTTGTTGGTAAATGGGGAATGGCGCTCGCGGCAGGATTCGAACCTGCGGCCTCACCCTCCGGAGGGGTGCGCTCTATCCAGCTGAGCTACGCGAGCAAAAGTGGCTTCCCTGAAAGGATTCGAACCTTCGACCTATCCCTTAGGAGGGGATCGCTCTATCCAGCTGAGCTACAGGGAAACAGAAATAAAATTGGAGCGGGAAACGAGGTTCGAACTCGCGACCCCCAGCTTGGGAAGCTGGTGCTCTACCAACTGAGCTATTCCCGCTTTGTTGTTGCCATTGTATAACAACATTATTGTTTAAATCAACCTGTTTTTTTGCTTGTTTTAACAAAACAGGAATGGTATATTTTTTAGACAAAACAGTACAGTATACAGACACTTTTTTACATTTGTGTTACAACGCCTCTTTAGAACAACAAAAATAGGATTAAATATGAAAAAAAAGATTTTATTGACACTCACAAGCCTGCTTTCTTTATCTGCTTTCGCGTCAGACAACAAGGTTGATGAGTCCACACTGACGCCATTGTCTTGCATCCAAAAGTCCGAAGAAGGCTACTCGGCAGACGATGGTTGCATGGGCACCTTAATTAAAAATGGTGCGAAAATGCAAGCTTACCAAGCATCACTCAATCGTGACATCGCCGAACAGAGCGACATGCAATTTGCTACAGTGCTTTTCTATCCGGAACGGATGGAAATTGTCGTTGTAGGTCACCGCGATTAATAAAGTGAAAAACGATATTAATATATAAACCCCCTGCTGATGCGGGGTTTTTTGTTGCCAGCGAGAGAGATGTTAGGTACATTACACTCTCGCAGGAAAAATCAAGGATGATAAGCATGCTGTATGGAACGGGTAAAATAGAGCCTCTTTTCAAAAACAACGCCGCGACAATACCACCAGAGCCGGCGCACCGCCCAAGAAACGATCTTCTTTCGTATCAACCGTTTTATCGAGCTGCCGCATTAGATTGGCACATTCGAAGTACGCACAAAATCGCGCTGAGAAAAGATGCGGTTACTGTTACACCGCCGTGGTACCGAAAGTTTTTCTCGCTGTTTATTGTAATTTTGGCATTTGCAGCTGTCTGGTCGATGGGTGTTTTTTCTGTTGAATCAACCTGGGTTGCCCGGGGTATTGCCGGTACCGGTTTCGCACTGTCACTGGCTGTTGCGTGGTGGAAATTGAGTTATGACACCATTACGCTCACCAAGGCGGGAGCTTTAACGGTGACGAAGCGCATCATGGGTTTTGCACGTCGAGGTGATGACGTGGCGGATCTGGGTAATGTCGAGCAGGTGCAAGCTTATCTTCGCGTGCAGGCTCCCAAGAACGCCGGCAACCCGAATCGCAATCCGGGCTGTGGTGAACAGTTGCCAAGTACGTTTGAACTGAATGTTGTCGGCGATCAAGGCGAGCGGTATACGCTGTTGACAACTGGCCGTAAGCACAGGGCGTTGCGTGAAATGCGCAAAATAGCCAAACACTTCGGCATCCCTTCGTCAGAAATGTTTTAAAAAGAAAGCCCCGACTGTAACCGGGGCTTTTTTTACTTTTCATTTTTTCTGGTGACGAGAACATGGCGGATCTGCTCCGCACTCAGCCCAAAGGCTTCCGCAAGCAATGCACACCCGCGAGGCGTCCTTCCATCCCGGATGGAGGAAAAGCTTTCACACACATCAATGTACGACTCGCTGTTTTCATCATGCGTGGTGATCTCCGCGGGTTTGCCCCGTAAGATGGCGTAAAATGCATAATGGATGTGTTTCAGTTTGCCAGGGTATTTCGTGCCGTAGCGCGTGTCATACGTAGGGCGGTTGGCCTTGTCAGCATGGTATTTACGAAAGTGCACAATTGCCTGGTGGAAATCTTTGAAGCTCAGGATGTTGCTGTCAAAAGGTAACATAGTTTCTTCCTTATTGTTGATAACGTTGTGAACAGGGGTGGTTACGTTCGTTTTTTCTGCGATAAGAGTCATGCGACTTCTCCTTGAGGTTGTGTTAAGTGTCGGGATATTGCATTGCCCCGGCGTTTCAGGTGTTTAAATTTCATTTTGAATGATGTGCTTTCAATACCGCCAAACATTGCAGCATTGGCGTGTACTTCAGCAAGACCGGTGAGTAACAGTGTGGCTGCCTCAGGACGTATGGCGAATTCAGGAACGCCATCCCCTTTTAGCAGGTGAATATCCATATCCATACCCATGAGCCTGGCCACGTCCTGCTCGCCGGTGAGCGATAGCCAGAGTGACTCTGTTACGGCTGCATGGTTGGGAAAGTGTTGCTTACCCATGTCGTCGACCTCCCGGCAGAAAGGCTTCCCCGCATCGTGGTAAAGCTGGTAACGACGAACGGTGGGAAGCGGTAAAATCAGATCCCACAATTGCTTGTCCATGGCCCAGTCCGGTAGCCGCCATGTATAACGCAGCGGTTTGCCAAAAAGCACGTGCTGCCTTAAGTCCTCGAAGTAACGGGCCACTTGAATACCGTGTGAAAGCACGGAAAGTCCTGTGGTTTGTTCGGTGTTGCGCATAACCGAGCGCAGCGCGGCCAACGACGTTGGAAACGAAGGTGTGGTTGTCATGCTGAAGCGCCCTATACACAGTTAAACCGTTTGGTGATGTCCCGGATCTCTGCTTTAGTGCAGGGACCGATACCGATTGCGGTGATAACCGGGGAGCCGTCGAAGGCTGTGCCGGGGATCACGTGATTGGCGTCAACAACCGGTACGGCAGGAATACCTGCGGCACGGGCTTCATTGAGCGCGCGGAGCAACTGGTTCTGGTTTCGGGCGTAAAGGGATACTTTGCTGCCACGTCTTTCGTGAGACTGGTATTCAGCAACGCGTTCTGGTGCTAAACGCTTTGCTTCATGCAATACGTCACCATAGGCATGACCGGTTTGCGCGGACAATTTACCTGGTTCCATACGCAAGTCGCGTCTGGCAATAGCATAACAGTAGAGGTGTTCAGCCGGATCCTGAGGTGCAGGATTTGTGTAGGCCGATAAGATATCATCCGCAGTAAGCGGAGAAAGAGAGGTGTTTAAGCTTTCGCTTTGCGGTCTAATCCGTACGCAATTATCGTCGTGAGTTCATCATAATGGATGTCCTTTAAAGTGAATTTGGCGTTCCACCACGGATTCGAACCGAACAGTCAAAGGTCGATAGTCTTTAACCGGTAACCAAACGTGGAACGTGTAATTAATATAACACCAAAAAAGTAAAAAACAACCCCTGTTTAAAACTTTTTTGTTGTTTTATTTGTTTTCTCTCAAAATAAAATTGCGCGCGTCCAATTGTTACCCGGCATGATATTATCAAGGTGTATGTAAACAAAGGGAATAATCATGCCTTCTTCAGCGCCTGATAAAATTGAAAACAATTACTCCGAATTGCTGGCACAAATCATCCATGATATATCCGATGATAAAGAGCGCTTTGGTAATCGTCTGATAGAAAATGAGCGCGAGGTGGGTGCCTTTTTTATCGATGTGTATTCAGGCATGAACGGGCAAGCCAGGCACATGGAGATAAACGGTGCCGATGTTTGGCTTGCTTTCGTCCCGGATACCGAGGTGGTCATACCGGTGCAGGGCGCTAAAGAAGGGGAGAAGCATTACGAAACGTCGACGTACGGCCAGGTTGTAGCTCACCACCTTAACAAACACGGGCAGCATTATCACGACACGCTGCCTTCAGATGTGTCGCTCAGTGATTTCCTCAGGATGGATGAGGGAATGTTGATGCAGCGTGTTAGTCATAAACACAAATTCAGGCATCTTCTGCAAAATCCTGATTTCAAAGTTAACAGCATCCACACCAGCACCGAGATCCCTCAGGGGTACGAGCCGGGAACCGCTGTGTATGACGAAGCTTATGAGGAAATAAATAAAGTTTATTTTGGCAGCCCGATATTCGGCGATGAAACATTTGTCTCGCCGGTTGATGCCAATGATATGAATGTCCGTGATGTGACAAAAAGCGCAGGGGACATGTATACCGCAGTGAAAGCTTTTGTGACAGGTGATAACCCGGGCAATATAAAAGCAAGGTTTCACATTCGCAGTCTTCATGGTTCGAAGGAGAGAAGCCGGGTTTTTGGTATGCTGGCAGATCAATATTACGCCAGTACGCCGGAATATTTCAAAACTGTCATCAGGAACGCGGTAGAGGCCGGCAACAACGAAGTTAAAGCTGAGGTTGGGCGTCGTATTAAATCACGCATTGAAGGTCTTGTGCCACATGTGACGCCTGAAATGGCGCGTCTGATGACCGCGGAGCCCGTGAAGAATTTTGTCAGTGCCGGCGAAACAGAATCCAGCAGGAAGTTCCGGTACCAGTTTGTCGAACAGTTGCAAAACATGATGTTTGGTAATGTTGATATGGAGCGGTTCAGCAAAGATGTTGTCGTCACCACGCTGAATGAGTTGATTAGCATAAAAGATGGGCACATCACGGATCCTGAAGTGATAGCAGACATTGACTCCGGGCAATTTCCCGCTCACCGCATTGTGTCCAATTTCGGCTTTCCGAATATGAGCAAAAAGCAATTCGCCAGAGCGCTGTCAATTATGGGCGAACAATACCATGGGATGAACGGCTCAGGGAGAAGCAGACCGAATCACCCTTTTCGTAAGATGTTGGGTTATAAAAACGATCTGCACGATGCCTTTGCTCTGGCCTGCTTGCCCAAAGAGTGGTTTCAGTGGTCTCCTGATGGCAAAGACATATTGAACGCGCGGGACTTATATGACATTGCCGCCGAAAAAGAGCAGGTTTTCCGTGCCGAAGAAGAGAGAATGAGAAATAGCGGCGAATCGACGATGCCACATGCTGGTCATATCGCTGCCTACGATATTGTGGGTGATATTTTTGAAAAGATGAAACCGTCTTTGGTGAAAACGGCGGAAAACCTGGATTTGATAAAAGGCGAAATTCAAGATGCCTCATCCCCCGATGAGACCCGCCTTGCGAAAAGAAAAATGAAGCAGGTTGCGTCAAAGTGGTCCTGGCTGGCAAAAAGCGATACACCCATGACGGAAAAAATGGCCCGGTTTGATGAGCAGTTCAGGGTGTCGGCCAGTTATGATGATTATGAACGTCTGATGGGGGAGTTTATCGAGACCATCAATCGCAGAGTGGTAACGTCAAACAGTAACTTGCCGGAAAGGGTGTTGACATTTAACCGCGACTATTACGAGATAAATTTGCTTACCGGCATTATTGACTCGAAATATAAAGAGTATATCGACGGAAAAGCGGAGCGTCAGGAGCCGGAGGAAATCTGGGATCCTGATCTTGAGGTATATATTACGAAGGATACAACGACTCCCCCTTCGTTGAGCATGGGGCCCCTTGTTGTGCCCAACCAAAGAGACGCGGCGAGAGAGATCAGGACGCAATGTGATAATTTCAAGGAGCTGGCAAACCTTAACAATGAGCTGCACAAATACCATGGAAGGATTGTCAGGGAGGCAAGCCGGAATACCGCACACGATCTTTCCTGGTCAAAATTGACGGATGCACCACTGCGTCTGGGTAACTATGTTATCGATACGGTCAACAGTCGGCTTGACTTGTTGCTTGAAGGGACAGAGATGGACCACTGCGCCTTTTCATACATGGGGGCTTGTATGGCGGGTGAGTCAGTGATTATGTCGGCAAGAGATGCGTCCACCGGTGATCGGGTAGCCACCATAGAACTGGTGCCGGAATACGAAGAAGACGAAAATGGCAATGTGACAGCAACGTACGAAGTGCAGCAGTGTTTCGGTATTCATAACATGAAAACCGACGAAGTGTCGAAAGTGGAAGCGCTGATTAATGATTGGGTCGATGCGGTGAACAATGGAGATATACCAACCAACGCAGCAAAGTTGAAAGAGGGCAGCGACGAACAAAACGAAGAATTGCTGGATGACGTGAGCCTGTTTCCTGAAACTGAGGGCGACCTGGTCTGCTCCATCCCCTTTAGCGGAGACGGAGCTTATCTTGCCTACTATGCCTTTAATCAGTATTCACCTGAAGGGTACAGTTTCGATGCGCTTGCTGATAAGAATGATATGTTCAGCGACATATACTACGAATCAGGGTTTCGCAATGAAATAAAACAAATCGATGATTTGTGCCGTGATTTTCATATCGAACCCATGTCATTTGTGCTTCACAAGCTGCGTTACAATGTGAGTGAGATTAAAGATGTGCCGGATCACATGCGTCAACATCAGATTATCATTGTCGAGCTGGAGAGTGTGATACAGGAGTACGGTGACACGCTTTCCGGTGAGCAACTGCTGAAAATGTGCGGAGATGTGATATCAGGGCATGGTTTGGTCTTAAGTGGCGATATTGAGAAATCGATACTGTTACGTCCTGATGCTCTGGATGCACTGATGGAACATGCCAGAGCGTTGCCTGTGGCAGAAAAGCCGCATATCACACCAGAGCAAGATAACGGGCCGGACATAGCTCCTGATGCAGCGCGCTTGTCGAGGTAAGTAAAAAGTGTTTTGTGAGATATCGATGAGCATCCTCTTGCCAGGCTTCATGATACTATCAAGGTGTATGTAAAATGAAGGAATAGCCATGCCTGCTTCGGTACCTGAGTCTGTTGATGGTCATTACGTCAACGTGCTGACAAAGATAATTAACGATGTGAGTGACGAAAAAGAGCGTTTCGGAAAACGTTTGATTGATAATGAACGTGAGATTGGCGCGTTACTCATCGATATTTTTTCTCATGTCAAAGGGGAGTCACGGCGTTTAAGTATTAGCGGCGCTGACGTGTGGCTTGCTTACCGGCCAGACACAGTAAATATCACCCCGGTTAGTGACGCAGCAGAGGGGGAGTCCCCTTACCGTGTCAGCACTTCCGGGCAGGTTGTCCTGCACCATCTCAGTGAGCGCGGGCAGTATTATCGGGAACTTCTCAAAGAAGGCATGCATCACAGTCATTTTTCAAGGTTGGATGAGCAGAAGGTGCTATCACTGAGTGCTGATGACCCAAGGCTTCGTCATTTACTCCAAAAGCCCAACTTCAATATTAACAACATTCAACTTGATCTGGAATATCAGATTGGTGGGTATCGCTATGGGGCGGATGGACAGGATGTACACCGGCAGTTAAATCAGCAAGTGTATCAATATACCAGCTTATTGGATGACGACACCTTTGAATCACCGATTGGTGACCTGGCCAAAAATCCTGATGACATGTCAGCAAATCGTATCCGGTTGAAAGATACACTCAACGCTATCGTTCAGGGTGACGGCGAGAACGTGGTGCCGGCCTCCATCAGTGTAAACAGTCTTCATGGCAGTCAAGACAGGAATCTTATCTTGGGATTGCTAAATGATCAGTATTTTTCAGTTGCACCGAAAGAACTTAAAGACGCCATTGTAAACGTTGTGGAAATGGGGGAGCGACACGTTGTTGATGAGGTTAAACGCCGGGTGTCTGCCCGTGTAGATGGGTTGGTGCCCAACGTTAAACCGGAAATGGAACGGTTGATGATTGGCCCCATACGGAATTTTATTAGTGACGGTGTGACGGAAGCTAACAGGAAATTTCGCTATCAGTTTATTGAACAGTTACAGCACCTGATGTTTGGCAGTATTGATCAGGACAGGGTGAAACCGAAAGATATGGCGGGGCTGTTATCCACGTTGATCAGTCATAAGCATGGCGAAACAACGGATCAGGAAATAATAAAAAGTATTGATGAAGGTCAGTTCCCGGCGCGCCTTATTGTTTCCAATTTTGGTTTCCCAAACATGAGCAAAAAACAGTTCGCGCGGGCTCTATCGATAATGGGTGAACAAACGAAATCCATGGGTTTTCATCCTAACAGAGGTGTTGAGGAACGTCACCCTCTGAGGAAAATGGTGGATCACACAGGTAACATTAAAAGCTGTTTTGCCATGGCATGCTTACCTAAAGAGTGGATGCAATGGACGCCTGGTGGTAAGGATATTCTGAACACCCGGGACCTGCTTGATATGGCAAGGGAAAAGGTGTTGTACACCATTCAAGAAAAAGAACGCCTGATGGGTACGGGGATGAGTTCGGATTTCGACTCTGACTACGACGGCATTTACGCAAACGTAGCAAGTATGTTTGAAACAATGCGTCCAACATTGATAAATACGGCAGTAAAAATGGACACCCTGAGGGGGGTGATCAACAATGCCTCTTCTCCGGAAGCGGCGCGGGATGCGAAACAAAAGATGAAACTCCTTGTCGCCAAGTGGTCATGGCTGGCGGCAGGTGATGCCTCTATGTCCGAGAAGGTTGAGCGTTTTGATGAACAGTTTAAAGTGTCTGCGAGTTTCTCTGATTATTCACGTCTTATGGGGGAATTTATCGATACGGTTAACCGGCGGGTGCTCATCTCAAACCCGAACTTGCCAGACAGCGTTTTTATGTTTGACCGCGAAAACATCGAATTGGATTATCGTGGCGAAGAGATTGAAACGGCAATCTTTAAACATCTGGATGAAGAAGCGCAAATGGAAGATCCGGAACAGGTGTGGGATGAAGATCTGGAAGAATATGTAACAATGGAAAATGATGAACTGCCTTCGCAGTACATGGGTCGCCTTCATATTCCCGGTGGTCACAATGCCGTGATGGACATAAAAAAATCCAGTGATAATTTCAAAGAAATTGCTCACCTCAATAACGAATTGCACAAATACCACGGCAAAATTATTCGTGAGGCAAACCGGAATACGTCGCACAACATCACATGGCAAAAACTGACAGATTCACCGTTGCGTCTGGGGGATTACATCATCGACACCATTGATAATCGCCTGGATCTGCTGCTGGAAGGGTCGGAGATGGACCATTGCGCCTTTTCTTATATGAATGCCTGTATGAACGGCGATTCCGTGATCATGTCTGCCCGGCACGCCGAGACGGGCGAAAGGGTTGCTACTATTGAGTTGCTGCCTGAGTACGATGAAAATGATAACGGTGAAATCACGGCGACGTATGAAATTGAGCAGTGTTTTGGTCATCGAAATATTCGTACAGAAGGCGCGAGAAAGGTTGAGCGCCTGATGTCTGAATGGGTTTCAGAGGTGAATAACGGCCATGTACCGACCAATGCCGCGAAGATGAGAGAGCCTGACGATGAAAGAATGAACGACATTTTTGATGAGGTTCACGACAACCCGGAAAAGAACGGGGATAAAGTCTGCACGCTGCCGTTCACGGGCGATGCTGCTTACCTTGCTTACTACGCCTTTAATCAGTATTCGCCGGAAGGATACAACTTTGAAAGGCTTGTTTCTGATAATGAGTTGTTCAGCGAAATTTATTACGGCTCTGCATTTAGTCAGGAAATCCGGCAAATCGATGCGCTGTGTAAAGCGCATCATATTGAGCCGGCTTCATTCATCCTTCACAAGATGCGTTATAACGTGGAAAATATCGACAATGTACCGGCGCACATGGAGCAGCATCAGCGCATCATCAGTAAGCTCGATGTGGTCATGCAGGAGTATGGTGATACGTTATCAGGCGGGCAGCTCGTGAAGCGCTGTGGCGACGTATTATCAGAATTTGGTATGACGCTGTCAGATGACGTTGACGCATCTGTGTTGTCCCGCCCTGATGGTCTGGATGCACTCATGGAGCACGCTAAGTGTGAAGTTAAATCGCCGGCGTTTGATGCAGCGCCCGAGGACGTTGGGCAGCGATACTCGCCAAAAGCTGCCAGGCTTGCAATGTAAAAAAAGGCCCTTCAGGGCCTTTTTGTTTGTTGGTCTTATGACGAAAGTTAGTCGTCGTCGGTCTCGGTGCCGAGGACGTCTTCAACAGTCTTGCCTTTCAGCAGGGCGAGAACGTCGGTTTTGTTCGAGGACAGCATGATACCCAGCTCTTCCAGTACACCGTCTTCAATAACGATGCCTTTCGCTTTAATGTAATCAGCCAGGTTTTCGCCAACTTCCAGCATTTTGTCGTACTGGTCGGCTTCTTTTTTGTCCGTGGTGACCAACTTTTCCTCTCCTTTATGTGTAACCACATATCGTACTTCTACAGCCACAATAATTTCCTCTTTATTGCTGTGTTGAAAAATAATATTTTAACAACAAAAATGATTAAAGTCCAACACAAATGCGGGATGCAAAGTATTTGTTTGTCATTTAGCCCGAACCTTATTACAATGAAAGAACGGTTTCCTTGTTGAGTATTGTGATGTCAGAATTGACGATCTCAGAAGTCAGGACGACGATATCGCAAAATGGACATGTGGATTATGTATTTGAAGGTGTAGGTGATGCGAGCGCCCTGATCGGTAAGCACATCCTCTTGTCAGGTACAGGCTTTCTGTTAAAAAAAAGCAAAGAGGGGAAGGGTACGCCTGCGCTGTCTCCACCATTCACCCTGTACCTGGCTCATTGCGGGGAATATTACTTTTCATACGCACAAGCGGAATGCATTGTTGTTTCCGCTGCACGTGAAGGCGCAAAAATGGTACGCCCTGTCGCTTCCTACACGGAAGAATCGCGGGTTAAAGCTGTTTTAAAGCAGATGGCCAGAGCAGGGTACGCAATAACGCCGCAGCCAATGAAGTCCCTCTCACTGATACCATCGAAAGAGCCTTACATCCCTTTTAGTGAGTGGGTGGAAAGACTCTCTCAATTTTCCCGTGGCGCAGACATGCCCATTGATGTCCTTCACAGGCAACCAACGCATTATTTGAAGTACCCGCAAAGCGAAAGCAAGATGGTGAGGGCTATCACGTTCGCAACCTCCCGGGAAATGAGAAACGGCATATCAGGTCGTTTTGAGATGATCCGGGGAGAGTATGCACTGGTCGGGAAAAAAACCATCCCCATCAGAAACCTGCCGGGGATGACATTGTCTTCAGGTCCCGGACGTCGAAACGCCGTGTGATGACATGGCGTCTTTCGCCATCTGTATGATTTCGATATGTTCAGGTGTGCCATTTTGCCACTTTACCATTAACTCCTGTGACTTTTTCTTCCAGTCATCCTTAATGAGTTCTATGTTCGTACAGCTTGGCTCACGGGCAACGTTATAGAATCTTACGCCGCGAGGGGAAATGATGTCGAGCTGGTAAATCATGCAGCCAATGTGCCTTTGCGGGTACCTGGTGCTCCGGTCAAACCGGGAGCGTAAAGCCTGCGGGGAAATGTCAACGTAAACCGGAATGGTTGTTACTGCCGCGGTGACAGGCGCGCCGTCGAGCATCATGTTTTTCCTGTAAATGTCACTGCGTGAATATCCCATGATGATTTGAAACTGCGGGGCAACCTCAGGCATTTTTGCGGGCATCTCGGCAACGTTGCCGGATTCAGGCGGGTTGTGATTGGCCGGCACACCATCATGCTGTTCATTATGGCACGTCGATGTACACCCGGAGATCGCAAGCAGTACGCCTGTTACAAATAAGAATTTTCTCATCTTTATTCCACGCATTGAATTTTTGGCAATCTTATCATTTTAATAATGCAAAAAACAGAGATAACCACTTAAAAGCGCAAATGTGATACATTAATCCTTTATGAGGAACGCTGTTTTGGATTATGTAAAGGTAAAACATTTTACGCTTGGCAGGATAGATAAGACACCTGTGTTACTGCACAATGTGTTTTCCCCTGATGATGCCAAAGCTGACGGCGTCGTTTTTATGATGAATGAAGGCGGCGAGTTGCTGATCGGTTTCTGGTGCAAAGAAAAGCTTTTATCAAAATACCAATGCCAGATAAAAGAAGGTGGAAGTATATCCTTTTTGAAATCATCACCGCTGCTTCGTCTTGAGGTGCGCGGAGAAGGCCGTGAAGGGGTGGTCGCTCTTGCCGTTAATATTAATGCCCTGCCGCCCAAAGATAAAGAAAGGTGTGCCTTATTATGAAGTATATCAACAATAAGCTTGTGGTTGCTGCATTTGCGGCCGGCACACTGGGGGTAACGTCAGCACAGGCGCTGGAGGCGCAGCTGCCACCAGCGGGAGCCGAATTTGAGGTAATTGAAAGCACCATGGCAGACTTGTCCCCGATGACCACCTTTGCACTGGCAGGCAACCCGGAACAGACACTGACGGTCGATCAGCTGATGGGGCTTCCCGGCGGGTTGCTGATTGACACAGCGGATCCGGCTGCGCCCTTAATTGTGTACTCCAAGGATAAACTGGTTAGTGGACATGAAAGTTTCGAGTCTATCAAATCGGAGATTGAGAATGCCTCCTGGTTTAAAGAGAGATATCCCCGGCGAAGTGAGCGTAACGATGCAATGGAGGACGTCCGGCAGGCGCTTGACGTAGTAAAGAGCAAGTATGCCATTGGTTCTATGCAGGCGAGCGTTGCTCCTGAACTGGAAGTCCCCTTTGACAGCCTGGATGAGCGCGTGGAAGCCTTCAGGGCGTTTTCTGAAGGCGAAGGTGTCCATCATGTCGATTATGCAATGTACAGCTCTGACGTTGTGGATATGGTTAAAGATAAATTTGCCGCCTTTGCCCCTCCCGGGTACCGGGACAAGGTGATGGCTTATACGCCAATGTTCACCGGTGTGCATGAAATTGAGCATTTAGGTAAAATTAACCATCAGGATAAAGCCGATACTTACGCGAAAAATTTCAGCATCGAAAACAGTGACAGTACAGAAATTGTTAAGCATGCGGTATTTACTGAAGTAAACAGCGATCTGATCGGACTGATGGCAGTGAAAAAAGCTATGCTGAATAACGGGGAGTCGCCGGACGTATTCAATGCTTTCGTGGATGCGACCGTCGGTGTGCGTACAAGTGAGCATTTAAAAGAGTCACGGGAACTGGATAGTAAGCTTTTTGCAGACGGCCGCTTACGCATGTATTCACGGGTTGATGATGACGGCGTAAATTACGACAGGGCCAAGCGGGATCAGCGTGTTGATATTTTCATGAACCGGGAGCACCACGTTTCCGATATTCCACTTAAAGCCACTGCGCTGCTACTGAATGACAACGAGGCGGCGTTCTCTGCCATGAGCTGGGAAGAAATGCGCGAGATGTCAGCGAATATCAGCAAATCATTCTCTGAAAGTCCTGAGATAACGAAGATGATACGTCGCGCAGGCAGCAGTATTACGGCAAGTATGGATATACCGGAGAAAGAGATGCTGGCTACGACACTGTATCACCGTGCCGGCGAAGCGTTTGAGTTGTCCCATGAAAACAGCGTAACATTCCCCAAAATGGACTTGCAGGGAAGTAGACACAACACGTTTCTGAAAGAAAATGGTTTCGGCGACACCCTGGCTCCACTGACACAAGCCGGCAACGCGGCCACATACTACAGTGATGCGGAAGGTATCCTGCCTTACGCCCTCTCCACGGTCTACCCTAATGATTTAAAAGCCGCTGAAATTGTATTTGCTGTTGAGTCTGATGCGCCCAATGCATCGAAATTTGCATATGGCAATTTTGACAGAATAAAGATGGAGCCGGATCCCTTGAGCGGGCAATACCTGTTTAAGATTGAGCTGGATGAAGACGATCCGGCAGGGCAAATTCAGGCACTGAAAACAAACATGGAAGGATGGGGTTTATCTCCGAGTGTCATCAAGCCGTCACGTGAAGTTGTATCGCTGGTACCTGCATTGTCTGAGGCTCCTGACGGGTTGCGTATGAACGACCCCGAACGCGTGGCCGCCCTGATGCACAGCCTTTTCCCTGATTATGGGGGTGGCGTCGCGGCGAAAGTGATTGACTATGATTTTGATTTTGAACGCCCCAAACTAAGGCGTTAATGCTGCCGGAAGGCTGAGAGGTTGTTGTGAACGATTTGTACATTTATCTGGTGGGGTTGTTCGGCTCAGAAGACGCCGCCTTGATAGCCATGTCTGTCGGTGCTTTTGTTGTGTTTTGCATGGTCATGAAGCTGTTCTCAGCGCTTTACAGTGGTGGTGGCGGCAGTTCAGGTGGTTCTTTCTTTTTGGGCGGTGATGGAGGTGATGGTGGCGGTGGTTGCGATTAATTGTTTTGTCGTCTTTCGTTTTGTTGCCACCGGCGTACAGTGAATGGCGCAAATATCCAATTGATGTGATATTATGAGGATGAACAACAAAATGTATTACAAAGGACTGTGAAATGAACAATACTCCCGATATTATCATGCAAGTTATGGATTTTTTAAGCTACGCGAACAATGGCTTCTGGGCAATCGTGTATGCCTCAATTATCCTCCCTCTGTTGTGGTGCCTGATCCCAGAGCGTTATCTTTCGTTTTTTAATTCCAAGGGCAGCAGCAGTGTTGACGGGGAAGGTGGCGTTAGTGCCGGCGGGAGCTGTGGTGGCGGTGGAGACGGCGGCTGCTGATAAAGAAGGCTGTTTGCACAGCCGGCAAACCTGCTTGGCACATTGTGTTTTTATATTGTTCAACATTTTCAAATATCACGCGAAAGCCAGGTGTGACGCTGTCTGCAAGCGAAAAGTTAATGTTGAAAAGACTGGACTTTCCATTTTGGAAATGTGTTTTTAATGACACTGCGTTTTTTCGTGTTACTATACATACATCAACGGCAAACAAGCCGAAACGAAACAGAATTTAAGCGAGACGAACATGAACACTTTTAACACTTTTTATTGGTATTGTTTTAGCAACAGCTGACGACTTTTCCTTACCTGGGAAAAGTCCCGGGTGAGGAACGTCGATGCGCCAGAAAAGGCTCAGGTACGTCTCTACAAACACCCGGTTAATACCGGGTGTTTTTGTTTGTGTTGAAAAAAATTTGGATAAGTATACAAGCGGTCAACGTGAGCAGACTGTAAATCTGCCGGCTCAGCCTTCGCAGGTTCGAATCCTGCCTTATCCACCAGTTAACTGGATGCATAGTAACGTAATTGGTAGCGTCCCGGCCTGTAAAGTCGGAGCCCTTGTGGCCTTGGAGGTTCAAGTCCTTCTGCATCCACCAATTTTGCCGCTCTAGCTGAGATGGATTAGCGCGACACTGAAAATGTCGAGAGGGGAGGTTCGATACCACCGGGCGGCACCAGTTTACAATATGGGGGAGCGCATTGGCGAGCAAAGCGGATTCCAAATCCGTGCCGAGAGGCTTGCGGGTTCGAATCTAACTATCCAAAAGATAGTCTGAAATGAACTCAGGCCGCGCCCCATGGTAAATGTGATTTCAGAGTTTTGTTCAGACTTTTGAGCAAAACCACTGCAAAAGAGGGTCTGATTTCAGACTTTTTGACAGAGTTTTATGCACGAGTGGCTGAGTGGTCTAAAGCAGCGGATTGCAAACCCGCTTTTTCATCGGTTCGAATCCGATCTCGTGCTCCAATTTACGGGGACATAGCTCTAATTGGTAGAGCAGCGGATTCCAAATCCGACGGTTGGGGGTTCGAATCCCTCTGGCCCCGCCACATTGAAACGTAGTGTACAGGAGAAAGAAGATGGTTATTGATAAGCAGAAAATAAAAAACACCGTTGATCGTCTTTTCGCGAATGGAAAAACGCCACTCGATCACTTTGGTATTGATGGTGCCAAGATTATCGAAGTGGAACGTCGCCACCCGGAAGTTGCCAAACAAATTCCAATGAGTAAGCGAGTGATGTGATGAAACCGGGTGTAACGAAATTGGATGATATGGCGATGGCCAGGTTGGTCAAAGCCGTCAATAAACCCAGTGTGCCAACGCCGGCACTGGTAGCGTTAATGAAACGGCGTTGATAAAGATTTTTTTGCCGAGGTAACTCAGTTGGTAGAGTGTTGGATTGAAAATCCAATGGTCGCGGGTTCGAGTCCCGCCCGAGGCACCAATTTACGGATGTGTATGCAAGTGGCCAAAGCAGCCGGGCTGTAAACTCGGTGACTTATGTCTTCGGAGGTTCGAATCCATCCCGCATCCACCAAACACTGCTGTGGTAGCTCAGTTGGTAGAGCATCGGATTGAAAATCCGAGTGTCACTGGTTCGACTCCAGTTCGCAGCACCAATTTGCGAAAGCAAAACACCTTGTAAGTCCTGTGAGGTTAGTCGCGGGCAGATAATGGAGATAAGCGTGGCCGGATGGTGCGGGGTGCTCCCCATTTACAATGCGGTGAAGATACTGGGTATCGGCAGGATTCCAAACCCTCGCCTGTAGCGTTCGACTCGCTATCGCCGTGCCACTTACCCGTTAATGCCGGTTGGCGTTAACAATGAAACGCGGGTCGTCGCAAGCCTGAAATAAGTTGTAAGCCAGTTCAGCCTGCGCTTTCAATGCGGCGTCCCGCTGAGCCTTCATTTGATCACGCTCTTCTCGCAACTGCTTGGTTTTATCAGTTGCTGTTTTTTCACCGCCAGTTCGGCGTTCGGCAATTTGCGCTTCTTTGGCGGCTTTAATTTCTGCCACCAAATCCTTGTAGTAATAAACGGCACCATCACCCATGCCAGCTTCTGCCTCGACGTTTTTAGGGTTAATCTTGCTCCCCTTGGGCACAATGGTTGGGTTGTTGTTTTTTAAGCGTTCAAATGCCGCCCTCAGGCGCTGCTCGCCAGTCATGTTCTCACTCATGATAACTCCTGAAATTTTTCGTATTGTATACCAAATTGATCCATGACGTGTTCGGCAGCGCGTATCTGGCTGGTAAAGTGCGCATAAGATACCGGCGACACGTCGCCACAGTCATAGGCGAACTCTAAATGCCCGACGCATCGTTCGTGCAGCCGTTTCCATTTTTTCGCAATCGCCTCATCAATGATGGATGACTTGCAGTCCACACAGAACGCAGCGTTAACCACCCCGTCCTGATCGCACCGGTAACCATTGGTGCAGTAGTTCAATCCTGCAAATTTGAGTGACAACTTGCCTTGTTCGAGCATGGTCTTTATAGCGGAACGATCCCGGTAAATGTCAGGTACGGCATCATTTTGTCGCAAAGAAGTGATTTCATTCCCTTTGCCACCCGCGATGGTACCGTCACCGTTATAGGCATCGAACAAAACATCCGTTGACATCTCAACTTGTACGTCGCGAATAAGCTTGTTCAGCTCACCATCAACCCGTGTATCTTCGTTGCGTGTGATTCTGGCGTAGTTGGTGTACCATTCCGTCATCTGGAGAGAGATATGCTTGAACTGTCGTTTAAGGGCGGGCAGTGTTGCTAAATCGAATCGCAAAGACATGGTTGCGAACGTTCTGCGCCATTGATGGCTTTTCAGTGGCCAAACTTCACCAATAGATACGTCGTTTTCTCGACCTCGATTGAGCTGGCAATACTCTTTGTGATCATCGGCATTCAGCGTTACACCGTCAACCAAATTTTGAACCAAGCGAAATGGTCGGTTTGATTTAGTGGTGATCTCGCCTTGATACAGGTGAGGAAAACCCAGCATGATAGATTTGGAATTGACACCGGCGGCAGATTTCAGTGTTTTGATAAGGCTAAGTAATTTTTCGCAGATGTCTGAGCAGATCCACGTATCAACCATATCATCACCTTCGACAAGCTTTGATGTTTCAGCCGTTATGGTGTGATAACTGAAGCCATTTTCTTCATACGCCCTAAAAGAGCCGCAGTGTACCCGCTGAAGTTCGTGTATGCGGACACCGGTGAATGCCATTAACAACTGGTGGGCGGCCGCTATCGTCCTGTTAAGCCACATGCTGACATGCTGTCCGCGATAATTGCCGGCAAGGTGACTTTCCCATGGCGTTCCGGCAAGGTGTTTCTTTGCGAGTGACGATGGTGTGATGTGCCCCTCCGCGCCTTTGAGTAATTGGTTTTTCTTTGATGCGCGGATAAGGGCAGTGATGGCTGTTATTGATTCCTGAGCGTCATCAGTCAGGCGTAATGCGTTTGCCATGATCTGGGATGCGACAGAAATAGGCATGGCCAGCGTTTGCTTTTTCTCACTCGCATCAACCCGGCAATATTTTTTCGCAAGAGAAGCTGAGTTTACCTGGATATGTTGCCCCTCTCCCGCGCTGTTGTCAGCATTGATGATTTGCAGATAAGTGTTAATGGCGATTTCTACTGAAGAATGGGCGTACTTCCCTTTTATGGCTTCGAGAAGGCGAAGTAGGTCCTTCTTGCCCGACCACGTTGAAATGTCTTTCTTCGGGTGAAAAGAGACAACTCTCTTCAGGTTCTTTATTTTGTTCAGGATGGTGGACACTTTTGATAGCCGATAATCAGCGTCAGATGCAAGATAGGTTGTGTAAAACGCCTCTCTTGTCGGTATGGTGATGTCAGAAACGTCAATTTTTACGGTTTTGATCTCGCCGAGCACGTAATATCGAAAGTCCCATTTATCATCGGAGATGAAGCAGGTTGGTTTGCCGTGTTCATCGAATGACACAGGAAGTCGTCCCACACTCTTCAAGTTCGAGGTACGAGCTGCATAGCTTTCCGGGTGAAATAAGTAACTCATAAAAATTCATCTCCCGACCAGAAAGGGTGAGGGCCGTCGTTTTGGTATTTATTTTCTGCTGCGGCCACATTGCTTGCCGAGCATTGTTCAATAGCCAGATCTATCTTAGCGATGGTCTCGGCAAAGTTTTTATCATGATGAGTGGTGTTAAGGCTAAATAGACGGCCCTCTTTAAGCTGGTTTTTGAATGACAATAAGTTCCATATATCATCCGCTGAGTCGATGATTGCCGCATGTTTGCATCCAAAACATGACGTAAGATCTGCGCATGACAAATTCCCCAAGTTTCGGTTTGCCGCTTTTGTTGAAAATGCGTTATCCGTTTGTGTGGAACTGCAACGGGTTCCCATCGGTGTGTTTGGCTTAGTGTCGGTCAAGATGGGGATGCGATACGTATCATAAAGTCTTTTCTTTATGCTATCCGGAGACTCATGAGCAACACCGGATTGCGCGACATCGTAAATCGCATTGGACACCTGGGTGATCTGCTGGTTTGCGTCTTCACGGAATCCGTCAGAGTAGTGACGTTTTACGACGTGCTTAGTGCTGCCTGCACGCAAAGCGGCAGCCTGAAAACCTTTCTGATGGGATATGGCGATTTCGGTTTCACGTATACGCTGGCTGCTCAATGAGCCAAGCTCTGGGATGAACCTCAGAATAGAATCCCGGAGCCGGCCTTGTAACCGTAGAGGAAAGACCTTGCCATCCTCTTTAACTGTGAACAACAGTTTTTCTGATTGTATGCCGAATGATTCTGTGACGCGCAATATGTCCTGCAAAATTCGATACCCTGTTTTACGTATTGCGTTGCCATTGGGTGGGCCGTTATAAAGCGTTAATTCCAATGCTTTGTAGTTGGCCCTGGGCTTTATTGCTTTCAGATGGATCCATTCGCCATCTTTGCTTTCGAATTCAATGTCACTTTTCAGCAACCCCTTGATGGTACCGTCTGTCCATGCAGAGTATCTCGCAATAAGGTAATACGATGCGCTCATAAACATTGACATTACATCGGTAAACCCAAGGCATTCTATTGTTTCCCCTGAGACAGTAATAGGCCCTGTGTACACTCGCTCAATCAGTTTTTGGTGGGACTGTTTTTGAATGTCGAGTAAAAACTTAACAAGCTTTTTGTATGCTTTCTGTTCGTAAGATTGTACCGGCACTGAACGCGGATTGGGTAGTTTTGATATGCGCTTGCGCAGTGATGTCGGAATGTGAATTTCAGCAATGTCGAACAATTCAACCACAGCGGAGGCTTTCCGTCTCCCGTGTGTCGCGCCGGGCTTTTTGAGAAGCACCGCCTGATGTTGTTTTTCGACATAATCAGACAGAGTGTCAACTGAGAAAAACTGGTGCTTGGTATAGCGAATGAAGTCCTTAATCTTGCCAACTTTGGACAAGAATGTGTCGCCAGAGCATTCGTCAAACACTTCTTTTAGTGAAGAAAGTAATTGGTATCGGTCGCTGAGGTGTTGGATGTCAGCCCGCAATGATAGTTGAGTCAATCCTGTGGTGCGTGAGTTGACTATAATTTTATGATCGCCATCCACCGTAAAAACGAAACAGTCACGGTCTTCGATGGGGTGATAGCTTGTCGGCTCGACGGGGTAGGTGCGAGGGTTTGGTGCTTTAGATTTGCTGTTGCTCTTTTTGCGCGGTTTACTACCAGGTGCCAACACGGACGGCGGATCCATACCGATAATGCGATGGAACCGGTTTAGCGCCCTTTTACGAGCAATGTTATCGCTCGCCTTGTTAAAGCCATCAATGGCTTCTTGAGTGAAGGGTGCTTGGTGATTTTGCTCCGCCCAAAGCAGGTAATCCCGGAAGTGATTGTACATATTCCGCTTCGCAGCGTCAGAGCGATCGGATATGTAGTCAAGCAAGTCGTCAATGTGTGTTTCAACGTTGGGGTTAATAAGAGTGTTATCAAATGTAACAGGTACGCCTTTACACATGAGACATCGTACATCGAAATAGCACGGGCTTGCCTGGCCGGCGACGGGAAACGAAAATTCGTATTTGGTTGATACCTGTTTACTCACCCAGCACCTCTTGAGTAAATGTCTCGAAAGCCACTGCTCCCTGCTTTCTTGTTTCCCGGTTTTGGATGATCTGCATGTATTTAAGCGTGTCTTTATCCTGCTCATGACCAAGTCTTGCTTTCACTTCAGCAAACACGTCACTAAATGGCATGCCGCTATTGAGAAGGCGGGTGCCGTATTCTGTGGCATACGTTGCCCGTAGATCATGGTATTTATGATCAAGCGTGATGCCATGCTGGGCCTGTAACGCTTTGCGCATCTCACTCATGCGCTTAGTTAGTTCATCCGGCTTGAATGGCGTGCCACGATTACTGATAAACAGCCTTGGGTTTTCATCTGGTGACTTATCAGCGCGCCGTGATGTTGATTCCTGAGCCGCATAAGCGCACAGGCGCTCATACAGTGCGTAGGGGATGTCGATGTCGCGACGTTTATTGTTTTTCGTCTCTACGCCATTGTGAGGGCCAATTGAGAGCGTGACGGTGTGTTTGTTTAACAATCGCTGTGCGGCAATGTCGCCAACAAACTCGTGCCGGGGTGTAGTCAACGCTTCTTCTTCGCGCAACCCACTCAGCACGGACAGGAACGTACACAGCGTGAAGTGCTCTTTGTTTGCCGTCGCTAACCCTTGTTTTAACGCATCTAATGCCTGCTTGTTAAGCGGGCAAAGGTCACGTAATCCTTTTGCTTTACCGGCCGGCTTCGATACGCCTTTAAGCTTCTGGGGAAGACGCATATCACTTGTGGTCACATCGAATCGCCGGCCACCGGTTTTACCATGGCTGACCATTGAGCGGCTCTGTAGCGCAAATGGCGGATTGATGCTATCACGATCAAGTAGCTTGTTGTCGAAAAGCCACAGATAAAATCGTTTTACCGCGCCGAGGTATAGATTTCCGGTTGAGTAGGCCAAGTCGCCTGACTTAACCAGGCGCATAATATACTGCTTAAATGCGTACGTAGGACGATGAAGTTTAACCTTCGGAAACGCATCCCACGCCATATCGTTATCTTGCATAAACTGAAAATAACAGCGCAGCGCTTTGGCTGCGGACAGGTTGTTTTCGTGTTCGTGAGATGGGTCGGCGATAAGATCAATGAGCCAGAGTGATGCTGGGATAATCAACTTACCAGAGCTGTCATCGAAAAGGATGTTTGTGGATACTTCCACGCCATCACCCGATAAGGTGTGCGATGATTTTTTCTCATCTACACACAATGACAATCCAGTCCTAACCCCTGACTCAATGTACCTGATCATGAGTTATTCCATCGGTTTTACTTTTTCTTCAATGAAAGAAATTTCCTTTTCAGAGAGTCCGTACTTATCGTAAAGCTGGGTATCCAAATCCGATTGAGAACAATTCCAGTCAATGTCTGACTTATCTGTAAAATCCTGAAGTGGAACATACTTCCATTTTGACGCAGGGTTGTCTTGGGTTATTTTTAGTATACCGAGCATGACTCGCAAAAACTTGCTTTTAACGTACACAAGAGCATTTTCGGCCTCCTTTTTATGTTCAAAAGCACCCATAGACAAAAATGTCTGGGTAAATCCAGTGAGGGGTTCAATTACAGATGGTGAACTTAGCGGCTCGCCCAACTTACCAGAACCATTCGATTTGGGGAACACAACCCTCCATTTGTCGAAACCCTCCGGGGTGCTTACATAATCACGACGAATCCACATTTTTACTCGTTGAGATTTATATCTCCCCAGAATCTGCATGTAAGAGTTTCCATCATCTGGTTTTTGTTCGAAGAATAGTATTCCTCTAAGCGTACCAAGCACTCCTGTGCTAATGTCATACTGGTGGCTTTTGGGAAGTATTCCAGACACTTCTGGATTATCTTCGTGCATTTTTTTTGTAAATCGGTAAATGCCTTGCCCTGTTATGATGCTCCCTAATGATTCACCCATAACCTTTTCTACTTTACGTAGAATTGCGTTAAGTTCCTCATGAGGGGTGAATACGCCTATTCGTCCAAAGGACTTTGAGTCATCCCTGTATAAGATGGCGACACCACCTTTTATGTCGGTGTTGGGGAATATTTTTTTTGAATCTTGCTCAAACAACTCTACTTTTAAAGAATCATCGTTAAGCATTTTTTCATTCCATTTTTTGTCTGTGCTTCCAGCATTAAACAAAAATCGCGCAGGAGTTATCAGGCAATATCGTTCACTTACATCTTTTGCCAAGTCATAAAAATGGTTGTATATGGCATCATCGCGTGTGTCATCACGACTTTGTTGATATGGTGGGTTACCCACTACGACATCAAATTTCATTTTCCATTCTCTCCAAAAAGTTGCGCACAGATGACTTCAAAGTCCTTTTCCTGCTTCGCATAAGGGGTAGTGTCTAAGTGCACGATGTGCGAACGGTCGATATTCCCGGCTTTCTCATCAAACCCAAAAATAAAGTTGCGGGCGATGTTGTGTATGATTTCACTGGGTGCAAATCCATAAACCTGATTTTCAAGGATGTGTTTGAGGCGAGCTTCAGGGTCAGGTATTTTCGATTCAAGCCCCTTGTGAAGCCGCTTGACGATTTCAGCGATAAACAAGCCGGATTTCACGTAAAGATCAGCGAATGTTTTGTTGGGATCGCTGAACAACAGTGGATCTTCCTCTTCCATTTTATCAACCATCATCTTGACGACCTTTTTAGGTGTAAAGATCTGGTTGGTCTTCTGGGGTGGGATGTAGTCAAAAATGTCCTCTTCCTGAGCTTCATCAAAGTAATTGGCCAGCGAATCCTTTTTCTTGATGAACTCCTGCACAGATTCGTCAAAAACGACTTCGTCAAAGAAGTGATATTCATCCCTCAACGTACGGAATTGCTGAAGCGTGATCCCTGTCACCTCTTTGAACACATTGTCGCTGATGTTAACGTCAAAATTTCTAAGCGTTGTGTTGGTGTCACCGTAAGCCATCAGGAATGACGGAATTGTCCGGGAGAACCCTCTCAGACGGGCACGCACGTCATCTTCGACGGTTTGTTTCTTCTTGTTTTCCGCATTCTCAAGAATGCTTTTTGTGGCCGCCGCTGCCTGTTCTTTTGAGGCGTCTTTAACCTTGTTAGAGATTGCACCCTTAAGCTCTTCTTGAATTTGAGTCTGTTTCTGACGGTATGCATCTTCGGCCTGAGCCTTCGAGTCGTCGTCTTTAGCCTCAGAAACTCTTCGCTCGTATTCAATTTTTGCTTCTTTTTGCTTGATAGAAGCATTCTTCTGTTCAGACTCAACAATGCGGGCGACGGCTTTAGCTGAATTGTCGACGATTTTGCTGGTAGTCCCCCTTGTTACACCAGATTCATCCGCGACGCTCTCAAGCCCCTGTTGGAAATGCTCCTTAAACGCATCCTCAACAACTTTTGATAGCGAATCGTCATCAGGATCTGTGTTGTCGATGGCATCGCCTACTGAGCCATAAATCTTTTCGCCAAATCGAGCACCCACCTGAGTCGTCACCGTCGACTCTGAAACAACAGCATTGCCATCATCATCAACCTCTACGCCTCCTGTGTTTATTTCAACAGACGTCTTTTTGGTTGTTCTCTTGCCAGTATCCGCAGGGTTAAGAAGGTCAAGGATCTCTTTCGCCTCCTGTGAGGCGAATATCCCTGAGATGTTCTGGAAAAGCAGGTTGGACATAAAACCCTGCCGCACAACCTCTCTAGCCTTTATCGACTTAGGAATGGTTAACACCTGTTCGGCACTCAACTCCACCATTCGTCCTTCATTGTCCTCTGCAATGACAGGGAAGAAATTGAGTAATTCTTTTACGTTGGATTTACGTTGCTCGCCGGTACCTTTCCCGTTCGTGGTGTCGCTGGATAGGTTGTTGGCGAACTCTTCGTAAATGATCAGCGTTCTTTCAGGCGCAAAGTCGAACACATAAGCGTTTTGCTTCAGCCGAGTTTCGCCATTCACAACATACTTCCATGGGCTTTGGGCGCGGAATGCGGCCTGCATGTATTTTGCTGGCGACTTTAAGTTGGAAAGCATTAGGACGCCTGTCCACTCAGGGATCGTTATCCCTGTTGCCAATTGCCCTACGGACAGGGTTATCGTTTTTTCGTTTTCTGATATGGCCGCACGAACGCGATCGAGCGCCTGCTTATCAACAACCGCTTCATCATCAATGCGCCCATCGCCGGCAGCAAGAACCACCTTGTAATCCTTGAAAGTCTCATGCTTATCAAGCAGACGTTTAAGTGCTTTTGCACTGTCCACTCGATCAAGGAGCCAGAAAGTGTGTTTCAGTTCGTTTCTTAACTCATCCGTAGAGAATGGGTATTTGTGATTGCTCGACAGAGTATTTAGCCATCGCTCAACATCCGCGAGGTGAACAAACGAGCCATCTTCCTTCGTTTCAAAGAATTCATTCAGGTCAAACGCATAATCGACGTTCTTGCCGTTAACTTGTGAACCCCTGTTCACCTTGTCAGTGATCATTTGGCTCATTTCATACGAGAATAAATTCAGTTTAGGTAGTGAACTGTATGGGTTGAATTCTTCACCGACCCATGTGGACTTGGCGAGTTGCTCGTCTTCGTAAGTCCAATTGTAGATTTCATTCTCACCGAATTTTCCTGAAGCCACAGCCTTGAATGGTGTGCCTGAAAGGTGCAATGTAAAGGCCCGCTTAATATTGTCAAAGGCGACATCCGTTTTAAATGTATCGATGCCCTCGTGAGCCTCGTCAAGGACCAGCATGTCCCATGTAAGCTCTTTTATCCATTTGAGTTTGTCGTAATCGCCACCGAAGTACGCCGAACCCTTAAGATCTTGCAGCGAGACGAATGCGATAAGATGTTTTTTGCCGCCGGTCATCTGATTCACGAATTGCTCTCGGGTCATCACTGGACGCTCTTTAAGCGACTCGCTTGTTGACACGAATGCGTAATCTGTTTGCCAAGCGATGAATTTTTCAAAATCATCGAACCACGAATTTGCAATGGCGGGACGATTGGTAACAATCAATACAAGATTCGCATCGAGTCGGCGTGCAAGCTCATACGTAGCCAGTGTTTTTCCGAATCTAGGTTTGGCGTTCCAAAGAAACTCACCCTCGGGGGTGTTCTTGGCATAATCAGCGGTGATGGTTACTGCTTCATCCTGCTCAGGACGTAAGGTATATTCTTCTTCCCCTGTAGACTGTTCAAATTTACCATTCACGAAATCATAAAAGTCATGGAGGGACTGGTTCGGATCCGCTGGGTAGAAGAACCACTCATGAGGTAAATCTTGTTCAACCCCTTTATTCTTTCTCAGGTATGAGTGAAGCTGCTTGTCTTTAAACCATTCTTCCGAATTAGCGAATTTGGCAGGTTCAGACCACAGCTTTGAGTAGTCCACTGAAATGGCCGCTGTTTGGGTTTGCTCCCTGATGCGCTGTTCAACATCAAAACGTTCGGTGTAACCGATTTTAACCCAGCCCTCTCTTTGTTGGTTACCGGGTAATGTGAAGGCATATATTTGCGGGTATATGACTTTCGTGGTTTTGATGCTGGTGCTCATTACTTAACATCCTTGTCGAAAAACTGCATTTTGTTTTTTGCCCAATCCATGATTTTGACGCGCTTACCTGGGACGTCTACCCATGTAGATTCTGTATCAGGTGCATCAAAAAGAGATAATTGCTGGTCCGGGCGTTTTTCTCTTTTGTCAGATAGCGGTATTGTGTACTTGATGCCATCCATCTGGAAAACATTATAACTGATTATTATCGCTATATCCCTGAACAGACCGTAAACAGGCTCTTCGCCCCATTTGTCGACATAGTAGTCGCGGTAGGTGTAAAGCAAGTTTTCACGCGCCAACAACAGTGAGTCACCGCTCCACTCAAACCCATACGATGATTTATACGCTTCTTCCACGAGCCGTTGCCACTCGGCTTTATCAGTGACAGCCTGGTTTATTTTGGCGAGTTTTCTGTCGAGGAAGCCTACGCGTTCGGATAGCTTTATAAGTTCACCGGTATCCATATCGTAACGTGAGGCCATATAGGGGGCTTCGCCACATGTCACCTCAAGCCAAGTTCTTTTAACATACGTCTCAAGGTCATCGTTTTTATAATTAGCATCCACCGCGTCATTTTGTTTTTTTACGATCCACGTAGGCGTAAACACTTCAGCTTTGGTTCGGGTACGTTCTTTTCGAATACTGAGTGACTTTAAAGCGCGAGGCATAATGATGTGACCATTCTTGCCAGTGATAAGATCTGGTGTGATTTGCGATCGTGGACTGTATTCTTCATCACCAAGAGAGGTGTAGTTGTCGTTTGCCCAAATAATGTTTTTTGTTGTTTTTGCGGTCGAAGATGTTCTGTCCACAAGCAAGAGATCGAGGATCTCAGGCATTTGCTCGCGTATCGCGTTTTCAGAAACATCCGGTGATGTTATTTTCACATGTGGCAAAGGAGTGCTCCTTGAGTCACGGACGTTGTTGACGACCATGCTTACCGTATTTTTCCTCGTTTCAGAAGAATCAGTATGCTCTTGGGGTTTTAGTTTTTTTAAAGCCAAAATAACGCCTCTTCGTTAGCCTGTGAAAATTATATCACGTTTTGAAAATTAGTTCAGAATTATTTTGGATGGTTATGATACATTGGTTCTATTGATGATTCATGAGTACCCAAAGAGGCCAGTGTGAAGCTTTATAAGTACATGCCATACAGAAAAGAATTTTTTAAAGATCCTCTGCTGAGGCTTACCCCGTCGTCAGGGTTTAATGACCCTTTTGACTCGAAACCATCCGGAGAAGCAATGGCTAAGAAGCTGGCATTTCTTTCTTGTGAAGATGGGGAAGAGTGTCGAGAGCCGACGCCTGAGATAATCGACAAGATGGGGCCTGAGAAAGATAATATAGTGCAGGAACTCGAAAACCTCGGAATTATCTGCTTAACAGAAGACCTCCACAACCTGCTTATGTGGTCACACTATGCAGATGAGCATAGGGGGATTGTTGTAGAATTTGATTGTAGTGGTCAGTGGCTTGATTACGCCCCTCCAGAGGAAAGCGTTTCTAATTGGGTGGTGAATGAGTTTACCCCAGTTTCTGTAAGGTATAGTGGGCGCAGGCCGGGGAATGATTTGGATGATGAGTTCATATACGAATATGGAAATGCAAAATTCATAAAAAATACAGCGTTGGTGAAGTCAAACGATTGGATTTACGAAAAAGAGCATCGCTCCATAATTCAGCTTTCTAACGCCAACGTTGTGATTATCAGTAAAGACCGTGCTTCTTGGTTTGAAAAATCGCCAACAGTTGTAAACATTGAGGACTTGCCGAATGACATGATAAAAGTCACATTGGACCACAACAAAAGCCCATTTTTAAACTATGCCCCTAAAGATGGAATGTTCTTTGTTCGCCCCAAACCAAGAGCCATTCGGGCGGTTTACTTTGGTTGTAGATTTGATGTTGACGAGATGGGTGAAGTATACGAAAACAGTAAAAAAAGCGGTTATTTCCGGGATGTGCGTTTTTTTAGAACAGAGGTTGATGACTCTATCTTTGGGCTTAATTTTAAAGAACTGCACGGTTTGTCATGATCTTTTAGTTGATACATTTCATGCATACTCCAAGGTAAAGAGTCATTCATTGTGAACTCAGTGTCTTTAAATTAAATTTCACATGCAGTGTAATGGGTTTTGCCGATTTTTGGTTGTAATAAAACAAAACAAAAAACAAAACTCAGTTCCGTGAAGAATCATGTTGTTACAAAGTATGAATTGTATTCAGAGTTATAATTTAGGAGGGTTGTTAATATTTATCGTTTTAGGATGGTTACGAATCTGACCACCCGCGCCAAATTGAAATATAATAACAATGGAGAGCAATAGGATGGTTGTTGACAAACAAAAAGTAAAAGACGTCGTTGAGCGTCTTTTCGCGAACGGTAAAACGCCACTCGATCACTTTGGCATTGACGGTGCCAAGATCATCGAAGTGGAGCGTCGCCACCCGGAAGTGGCTAAGCAAATTCCAATGAGTAAGCGAGTTGTATGATGAAACCGGGTGTGACGAAACTGGATGAGATGGCAACGGCAAGGTTAACCAAAGCCATGAAGAAACCCAGTGTGCCAACGCCGGCACTGGTAGCGTTAATGAAAAGGCGTTGATAACGATTTTTTGCCGAGGTAACTCAGTTGGTAGAGTGTTGGATTGAAAATCCAATGGTCGCGGGTTCGAGTCCCGCCCGAGGCACCAATTTACGGATGTGTATGCAAGCGGTTAAAGCAGCCTGGCTGTAGTTCGACTCGCTATCGCCGTTCCACCTACCCGTTAATGCCGGTTGGCGTTAACAATGAAGTGCGGGTCGTCGCAAGCCTGAAATAAGTTGTAAGCCAGTTCAACCTGCGCTTTCAACGCGACGCCACCGTCGGCCAGTCGTCACGAACTCCAGCATTGTCACCTTTCAATTCCAATACTTCTGCATTTCTCAGCCGCTTTTTCGAGTCGCCGGCACCCCTCCGGATCAAAATTTTCATCATAAATGATCTCACAAGGAAAAGAGGTTGCGCTGTTTGCTACCGTGTCATCGAAAATTAAAGGTGCGCCGTAACTTGTTTGCTGATGAAACTTTAATGACACGGGACAATGGTTTTCAATCTCAACCCGAGTAATCGTAAAAAGCCCGTGGTTTTTCTCGGACAACTCCCTGAAAGGGTCAAATCCACGTTCATCTTTTGGCGGTGTGAAAGTGGCTACTGCTAACTTGGTTTCTGCGCACTTCATCGCCGCTGAGAAATCATCGTCATTTCTGATTTCATTGATAACCACAACATCTCGATTGACGAGTAAAACATCCGATTTTAGCCATGCGGCCATGACATTGCGCTTGCCTTTTCCAACAGGCGAAACAAACACAACCAAGCCTTTGTTGTGTTGGGAGAGCGTTTTTAATTGCTTTCTTGTCGACGGCTCGATATTGAACGGGTAGGTAGTTTCGCCGCCTTCGCGCCCGCATGCTGAAGTCTTGCGTTCTGCCGCCGCGACGTGCTCTTGAGCAACGAGGTCAATGCTCTCTTTGGTGGCATCAGCCGTCAAGTGATTCAGTACAGCCAAGTCTTCTGGATGCGCCGTAGGGGCGTCAGGAAGCGCTATCCTTAATTGCATGTTTATCAACACTTTCTCAGCCACCGTCTCGCTTACGAATTGTGGCTCTCTCATTAACACGCCAATCATAAAGGGGAACCGTTCTTGGGTTATACAGCCAATCGGTTTGTTCTCGGCAGCGTCGAAGCCAGAAGATTTCACCTTTAACGCTTGGTACGACACATAACCGCACAGCCTTGAATACAGATTGAGAGCTTTGTTACCTCTGAGCTGTTTACTGTGTGTAAATTTTGAAATTAGCTCACAGCATAAATTGGCTTCTTGTTTGAACAGGGGTAATTGCGCTTTGGCAATGGTAACTGGGGATAATACAGGCATACTGAAATCCTTTTGGCATAGAATCGTATCAAGTGCCACTCTCAATACCGCGCCGTGGTTTCAGGTCGTGGTGGGTTCTGTTAACTCGTTGGCTTTGTCATGTGGCCCAGATCAGGATGCGAGCACACCCTTAAAACCATGATAAAACAAAAATATTGTATTGGCAATCATGAAAAAATTGAATCACCAACTATTTTAGGGTGTGTTGAGGTGATTTTATTGTGGTTTCTCTATCACCTCGGATCCCACAAGTTTTAGTTTTGATGGCTTGCTCCATTTTTGAGAAAGTCTCGCGCTGATAATGTACTCTTTTTTAGGAAGAATAATACACTCGTCTTTTTCAATCCAGTCAGCCACACCATCACAACCATACCATTCTACAGGCTGATCGGTTGAGGTCGTGAGAGAAACCTTGCCGTTAACATTAAACGGTTTGTGTTTTGTCATTTGTTTGTAGCTACTGATAACGTGGAGCGGGGTGCCGTTAGCTAACAGTTTGAAGTCAGAATAAGTGCTCGCCCTAACGAAAGGAGAACTACTGTTTTTGTCGGGGTACTGGACAAATGGTGCTGTTTTTATTGCGCGTGTTGTAAATACAACAATTCCATTATTGAGCTCTTCCGATAGGAGAGGAAGGATTCTATGAATGGCGGTCTCTGAACCAAAGTTTTGATTGTTGTAGTCATGCACAACTAAATAAAACTTTCCGCCAGCCGGGAATTGTTTTTTAGGGATTATCACTCGGCCATTTGAAAAGCGCTTTGACAAGATTGGTGTCATGGGAGCTTTGTTGAAAATGGCAGCGTGCGAATAGTTATGTTCAGGTATAACCGACAGTGCCGCGTTTTGCACCACCCCCACCTCCCAAACGACTGGTTGGGACTCTTTCGTCTGCCTGGCGAAAGCGTGCTGCATCGTTACCAATAAAAATACGACAAGTGACAGAGGTAAAAGGCTTTTTTTGTGTATCATGATTACGATCTGGTTTGTTTTTCATTCTATCACAAAAAAACCATTGTGTTGACTGCAAGTCAGAGATGCGTTTTCCACTTTGAAAACGGAGACTCCGCATACATGCTGCCACACAATTTTGTTGTTACCAATGGGATGGAACCAAGTTGTGCAAGCGGAAAAGCCTGCTGTAAACAAAGTGGTTAACCTTTCTGATGTTGGAATTTATCCCCATACCATTCAAAGTCAACAATTGACAAATAATATAAAAACGTTGTAGTTTACCCAAACATATTTGGTGTTAATTTTGAGGTTTGCATGAGTATAAATAAAATAAACGCATTGCTTTTTGTTGGAATGATTGTCATTGCGGCAACACCACATGCAATAGAGTGGGCGATTGATAAGTATAATAACTCAAAGTCAACTTATTTAGGTATGATTACCTGTTCTGATGGCAAAACCATGACGGGAACACACGTTCACTCAGATCGACCTGTGCCTGCCTATGCTCTGGATGGACATGGGAACAAGTTACCTTGCGGTAAAGACGCCATTTTTGTACAAGAATAATTAACCTCACACCTTATTTTTCGTGCAATATTCAGGAAGAAGTAAGCAGAGGACATTGCTAGGTACATACACCACAAATATCTGTGTGACAATTAAGGAACTTGCAGGCCGGTTTTATTCCCATATCATGAGTGTTACTGTTTTACAGTAAATATGGTGAAAACCGCCCTTGAAGTACAGAATTTAATCCCAACCAAGCCCAAGAGTGAGGCCAGTCATGAAGTTAAATAAAATAGACGCACTAACTATTGCCTTGCTTGTAATGGGAATGGTGGATGCATTAGGCTTAGGTCTATATTTTATCTTGGGCTACTGGGCAATAATAATTTTTTATTTGATTATTTCGAATGAAAAACAGGAGTCTAAGTCTCCCGATTGCATTTGTTGATCGAACAGCAGCGAAATCCAAAGATAATTGTGTTGAGGTGGACGTATTTTTGGACGCGCGAAGTAGTGCAGGTAAATATGCCTGAAATTCCCGAAAATGTTGCATATTTCATTCTGCTTGTCAGTCTATGAAGGTCATGATATATTTCCGTTAAGCATTCAAGGATGATAGCAAATGAATATTGAGATTCACGTACGTAACTACAAAAGTAAGATGAGTGGTTTTTACGCTAAAACGGCTCAGGCAAAAGACGATTTACAATCACAAAAAAGCGCCTTGCAAGAACACATCGCCAGCTTTGAAAATCGAAACATCCTATCAAAAGTCTTTTATTTCTTTCCCTATGCTCTTCGAAAATCGTCGATGGAAAACCGTGTTGAAGAATTAAATCGAAAGATTTCGCAATTCCCCAGGGGTCAAAATGACGCGTTGCGTGTATTGGTCTTAGAATCAGCCCGTGAATTGATGTTAAACGGGGATAATGCAGATGATGTGCTCAGGTTGGAACAAGAGCATCGTATTCTCAGCAAGCTTTTTAGATTGACGGATAAGACCGCTGAAAGCGGGGAGCGCGCGTTAAAAACTATTAAGCGCGCGATAAAAAGCCTGAGTGATGCGGAAGATTTAGAGCTTATGGATGCAGTAACCAAGAGTAAGTTTATATCGTCAATGTCCACTCTCCAAAACTTCTCAGCTTCTGATGCAACTGCGCAGGTCAATCAAGCACTAAGCAAATTTCAAAAAAACATGAATAAAAAGCAGTCTTGCTGGAGCGAAATCAAACACGATACGCTAATCGAAACTGTTGACTTCGTCATGGACATGGTTGTTGACAGCGGACTTGTCGACACGCTGGGCAGTTTATTTTCATTGATATCTTTATCTGGAACGAAGGGTAAGTTGAAACGGTTGTATGTGGAATTGGAGCCCATCGTAAATAGTGTTATTGCCGAAAGGGAAAGGGTGTCTGCTCAATTATCCCATCATGTAAATGAAATGTTGGCGCTGAAATCTGCTGAGCGTACAAAGATCATCCCTTTGCTTCGCTCTCATGGTATTGAGGTAACAAGCGAGTTCGTGTCTTCCATTACTGAATTGTATGCACCATCAGTAAAATCGTCAAAGTGACACGATAACACAGTAAAGGAAGCTGTTGTTGGCACTCTTCCTGATGTTTCTCTTTGGTACCTCATGGCATTGGGGCCGTAACTGATGGCGCTATGAATTTAAGAGTTGCAGCATTCTCTTGATTCTGCTCTTTTGACGCCTACAGTGCGCCAAGGTATGGCGGTGGCACGCTTATCTAAGTAGAACGTTGCCATCAGCGGATTTTACTGTGCACGATTCCGTTCCATGGACACTTGTTACTTCTTCTGCCGGGCACGCCTGTGTAAGGATTTCTTTGATTTGCATTTTCTTGTCACAGACTTCTTTTAAGTCGAGAAGTGAGCATTTGTATGATTCAGGATTTTCAATTAGGCTACCCCAATCATAATCAGCTAAATAAAAACCAAAAAAAAGCATAATAAATCCGTAAAACGAACCTAATAACCAACCCATGATTAAATCCTAAAAAGTGGCAAAAATTTCTTAAATTATAACAGGGTCAACCGAAAACATCATTGCAAAAAAACGAACTCTAAAAAAATACTCCACAATCGGCCCCTCTCACCTTTGCATCACGGCATGGCGTGATCATTGACGTCTTGATTTTCGCTTGCCAGAATAGACATCTTGTCACAAAGTGTAATTTTGAAAACACATATATCAGGGGTTTACCCCTTCTACGTTTATTCTGTTTTTTTGCCTATCAATCGCATCAATGTTTATCTACAAAGATTGATTTTTAACATCAAAAATGTTAATTATTTAATGAGTGTCGCCGATGTGTCATTGCCGTGTCACCATCTTGACGTCGTTAATAACAGCACTATGTGAGACAATGCAATTTCTACTGTCTCATAAGAAGGATATTTCATGAAATCGATTCAGCTTCAGAACTTGAAAGCTTATCGTGAGGCCAAAGGCTGGTCGCAGGACATGTTGGCCACTTTGTCAGGTGTGTCAAAAAGAACGATTCAACGTATTGAGTCTGGTTGTGGTGCTTCTATTGAGTCGGCAAAGTCGTTAGCCTCGACTTTTGGCATGGATTCTTACTTGCAACTGAGTGCGCAAGGTGGGGGAGCAGCCGACGTTGTAATGAAAGGCAGTGATGACTCAGTGTCATTTTCTGATTTTGCAAACAAAGCGATGCGAGCACCGCTGTTTTGGGTAAACGTAGTGTTTATGCTCCTGTGCACTCTTGTTGTGCCGGATTTTTATTTTGATCTGATGCTTGTTCAAGATGGCATGAGCTCGATCATGTTTGCCTTTATTCTGCTTGCTGTTCCCGCATTATCAATAGAGTCGAGAAACGGGCTTGCTGTTTTTTATTTCGGCAACCTGTGGTTTGTTGCGGTGGTGGCATGGGCGTCAAGCCAGCCAACGTCAGGATGGGGGACGTATTTTTATACGGACTCTCAAATTGAACGATTTCAACACATCGAAGAGATAGAGCAGATGAGTGCTGACATCTTCGAGCAAGAGCATTTTAGTTCCTTCAACTATGAAGAGTTGAGCATTGACAACCTGTTGAAACCCAATGTTTTTAACCAAGAAGGTGCTGGCATGACGGCGGTTGTAAATCAAAATGGTCAAGTCAAGATTGAAATAGATGATAAAAGTGTGTGCCAAGCTGTTAATGCCAGGCTGCACAACATAGAGCAGTCTGCTGAAGTGCCGGCTTGTGATTCTGAGCAGGCGCAGGATGTGTCATGCTGCATGGGGTGATCGCTTGTTGAAAAATCACCGATCAAACCTGATCATGGTCATTTTCGGAGTGATTTATGCGGTGCGATTATGGTTTGGTGGGCATTGGTCAGGCGGCAGCACACTACGGCGTGAACGTGGTGACAATGCGGCGGTGGGAACGTGAAGAGCGACTTCCTCCAACCTCCCGGACGATTGGCGGTCACCGGAGATACAGACTTGACGACGAAGCGACCTTTGAACAAACACTCTGCCATGACGTAATGACATTGATGGCTATTTTTTCTGCAAAACTGTATGGCAGACGTTTCCATCAAAAACGTTGTAGTGTATAATCTGAAACATGCAGACATCCACGTACACCACGCTGATAAAAACAGCCGACATTAGCCCGGAAACAGAAAGGTCACTTTCTGCGTATGCGGCGTTATTCGGGCGTGTGGAACGCAAGCTGTACGCCAGTTTATGCGCGGATAACATGACGGCGAATGAGCGTAAAAGTCACTTTATCAGCAAGTATCAGATCAGTGGTAGGCAATACAACGCCATCCTGCGCACCCTGACCGGCAAACTGGATTCAAAGCGCGAACTGGATAAACTTTATCAGTCTGAGAAAAAAGAGCGCATTGAGGCCGTGTCCGGCACGCTCTCAAGGCTGCAATCACAAGCGGACATGTTGTCAAAAACCGGTGGCGTACCGTCTGAAATAAAAAAAATACGCTTCAAAGCGCACCAGAAGTCCCGGTACCGGGCCCGGTTGGCTGAACAGCTTGAGAAACTCACAGACAACACCGGCAAGATCCCCGCCATGTGTTTTGGCTCGAAAAAACTATTCGATAAGCAGTTTTTCCTGAAAGAAAACAACCTGAAAAACCACAATGAATGGCTTGAAGAATGGCAAAGCGCCCGTTCCTCACAGTTTATGGTACTGGGGTCGAAGGACGAAAGCTGCGGTAACCTGGGCGCGCAACTGTACGTTGATGCTCAAGGTGAGTTCAGGTTATCCCTTCGTTTGCCAGATGCTCTCGGTGGCGGTAAGGCTGAATTGTCCGGCTTTGATTTTAGCTACGGCAAATCAGCTGTGCTTTCCGCCTGCGCCGAAAATGAACGCCGCCGCGCTGCCAATGTGAAAGCGTTAACGCGTTCTTCACCTTGGGTGCCAGATCGGAAAACCGGCGAATTGCGTCCGCAGACCAAAAACGAGGTACTCTCGTCGTATGGACAACCCTTAACCATGCGCTTTATGCGTCACAAATTTGGTTGGATACTGGCGGTGACCGTCGAAGAGCCGGCCCCGGAAGTATTAATTGGGAACTATGAGAACGGCTGCCTGGGCGTCGATGTCAACGCGAATCACCTGGCCGTGTGCGTCGTCACACCAGATGGAAACAAGCGTTACGTTGAAAACATCCCATGCCCGGCGTCCGCAAAATGGTTAACCTCCGGACAACGCATGGCGATGATCGGCGACGCCGTGAAACGTGTCGTGGAGATTGCCAGGCAGTACAATGTCGGTGTAGGTATCGAAAAGCTGGACTTCAGCAGGAAAAAGCAGGCGCTGAAGGAGACCTCAAATAAGCGCCACAGAACGATGCTATCCGCGTTTGCTTACAACATGGTGCTGTCGCTGATTGAACGCCGGTGCTACCGCGAGGGCCTACCCTGCAAGTCCGTCAATCCCGCCATGACATCCATTATCGGAATGTTTAAGTACCATTCCACAAAAAACACGACCCATCAGGCCGCCGCGCAAGTGATTGCGCGTCGGACGCTGGGTTTAAAACATGATCGCATTCGCTTTTCCGTGCCGCATAATGTTGGCACACAGCTTTGCAGTGCCCGCTCAAGGACCGTGAGTATCGACGGCGGCCCGCTGCAACGTTGGGGGAAAGTGAAAGCGATGGTGAAAAAGCACGCTGCTTTGTTCAAACAGCCCGAGAAAACCGGTCCACCGGTGCCGCTCATGGTGAACGAACATAAATTGCAGCCTGTTTCACTGGCGTAGTTGCTCACGTCAGGCGCGAAAGCGTTGGTTCAAAACTGATGATCAGGTTTGAACGCATTAATTTGAGCGGCAGCACTCAATTTCCGTTGACAATGCGACTGTCTCTTGGCTTATGATGGCTCCGTTATCACCATGACGGTACTCTAGTCGGTAAGAGGATATGTACTCAACGGGGGTTTTTACACCATTGTCATTGTTGAAAAGGATGTTGTCTTGAAGTGTTAGAATACTTGGATAACCAGTTAAGAATCAGAGTCCAGGGTGTAGTTTCTTCCAAACTGATCTTCGTGGTTGTCCTTATTGATAACAATATCGAGTCCTGAAGACGGGGATGTTGTATAAAATAAACCGCCAGCCCATCGCCCTTTAAATCCGTAGGCGACGGTTGATGTTGTGGGGGTATTTTGTGGTCCATGTAACCCTAACAGAAAACCAAGTAAGACTTGAGATGAAAATGGGATTTTCATGCGCTTCCTTAATTCCGAAAATGTTTTTGATAATGTCTTTTGCATTTTACGGAAGCAGGGAGGAACGTCAACGTTTAATTAACTAAAGGTGGATGCTTTTTGTTGTAATAAGAATAACATGCGGCCCTGGGTTGGATTTGATTGGTTTTCGATACAATGCTGTGCTGGGGATTTAAGAAAGCTGCCTACCTGGCAGCCAACTTTATGGTATTGCGCGTTACACAGTGGCGTCATTTACTTTGCGTGAGACGCTATTTCATCAGCGAGTTCTTGATCCCACTCGAATTCAACATTGAATTTCCCAGTTGGATACAATGTAAATTTGGCCCGGTTCCAATCACTTCCACTATCTTCAGTGGTTATTTTGTGCAATTTTTCGAAAGCTTCAAATGTTTTGAAGCTGATATCAAAGTCGTAATCAACGTCAGCGTTTTCATCTTTTTTATATACGCATTTGAAACCACCGTAATTGTTTAAGATTGTAGCATTTATGGTGGCGACTGCCCATTCTTCCTTAATCTCGTCAACGATAGCCTGTGCGATTTGAAGTTGAATTTCGTCAATGGTCATTTTTAGCTTCCTGCTTGTTTTGATAGAAAGGGGGTCCTTCTATTATCTTAACACAAAAGACCGGGTAGGCTGTCGCTGATTGTTTGAAGCGGTACTGTTCGTGGATGCCAGTATTGAAATATAACAACAAAAAAGTTTCACAGGCATTGTGCTGCGAACTCAAAATGGTAAAGTCGTGTGTCCCCAAAGAAAATCATGTTATATTATCAAAGTGATTAATTGGTAAAAATATGAGTGTGAAAATGTCCGTTAAATTAAGTGCCGGAGATGAAATTGATACGCTGACTACAGAGCAATTGGAATGGTTGTCCAAAACGGATCCGCATTTTGTTATTGAACATATAGCGCGAAGGACTATTTTTGACCCGCAGTCAATAAGATTACTGTTGGAACTTGGAGCAATAAAGGCGCAGGAGATGCTGGCTGAAAAATCTAAGCCAGGCTAAAAATTTGACTGGTGAAAATTGTCGAAGCGGGAAACATGCGCATCGATGATTACGTTGAGTTAAAGTTAAACAGGGCCGCGTTAGCCGTCTTGTTGGCCACGCGCCTGTTTAATCCAAACCCGAAGATTTTCCATGAAAAGCAGCGCGCAAATCATATTTGGAAACGTCACTTTCACAGAGAAAACCTTGGTGAAAATGACTTAGGTGTCAGGGCAAATCACGCCTATACGCTCGCCAAAGCTGTCGCTTTCCGGGCCTGAGAAGTGCGACTGACTGTAATCTATTCTGAATTCAATCTCCACATTGAATCCACGGTACATGAGCCAGTTCTCCCTGGCGTTTAACTTTTTAGTTAATACCTGGCACATGAAACTCTGCATCTCGTTGTAAAAATCAGGATCGCGACGGCTACCTTCGAACCCAAACTCATACGGCGTTTCATGATCCAAGTCGGGGAAAGCCCCTGGCGCATACACTTTTATACCTGGATCACTTCCTGTTGCGCTGTAAAGATATAGCTCATGCGTTTCAGCGATTACTCCAAGGGAAGATGCGCTTTTTTTTATGTGGTTTATCAGCTTTTTCAAAAACCCGGCATCGGACATTATGCCGTTGAAATGAGCAGCATGATCCACACCTTCCTCACTGTACTTCGGGAAGGTGTTAAGGTTTTCTTTCCATTTTTTAGCCAACTCAACCGCTTCTTGGTTGTTGTCGAGCAGACTTGCGTAATGTAATCGCGGGGTGTACAGGCTGTTGTGCGTCCAGTGCGACCCCAACAACACCTCTCTCAGGTAGAGGACGTCCACACATGGAAGCGGGACATGGCTTCCCCAGTTGAAAGACGCGTGATAATTCCAAGAACGTCCACCTGTGAGCGTAACATCAACCAGACCGTCAATCGGGCGTTGGTAGACATATTCATCAGATGCTTCTCTCATGTACATTACTGAAATGGGGTGGTTGTGTGTTAATTCTCTGTGTTTGAGGGTATTCCAGTTTTCCCCGCACACTTTGGCAACAGCCTGCTGCACACAACTAACGGAGACATCGACCTTCGCAATGGCGTATAGCCCTTTTATGATGGACACCAAGCTGTTTAAAGATAAGATTGCCGGCACCCATGCGCTGAGGTTGTACTCCCCCACTGACGCTGCCTGTAACTTTTTCCGTGCATTCTTGTCGAACTTCAATTTTTCTGCATTATCGCCACTGGGGTGTATTGCTCCCATTTTGCTTGTAAGCAACTCAGATCCATCCATCGGATCGGCGTTTTTCAATGCGCGTTCAACAAGCCTACGGTTTTCTGGTGACTGTGTAATAAAGCCGCATGGCACCAACCAGCCAAAGATCCCTGAGTATTCATCAGCTTCAGGATCTGAAACGTCCACATACAGTGAGTTTTCCACCTCAAGATCCAGTATGATGAACTCTGGTGAAATTTTTTCAGCAAGCGACACCAGAAGTCCAGCCATTACTTCGAAGTTGTCACCAAACACCCCTTCATAAAGGGAGAGTTCCTCCTGGATTTCTTTCGGCGCACTCAAAAAATCGCGATGCCCCATGTTTAGGGTTATTCGCCAATGAGGTTGGTGTTGTGATGTAGAGTTGTCTGGCAACGAAAGTCCGTGCAGGTATGCAACGGTTTCCCGGGTAAAGACTTTTCCCAGCGACAAGTCAACATGGGCGCATCCCTCTTCCGTCTCCGGAGTGGGTAATGAGGACTTGATTGATTTAATGTAGGCATCACGCTTGGCAGCAAGCTCGCCACGGAACAGGTATTGTTTGTTCATGATTTTATCTCCACTACGTCTTTGCAGTGCGCACCTTGCCGCGATGACGTATAGAGTTCATCAACAACTGTTTAGTTTGAATGACAATTAAGTCGCCACAATTCACCGAACTCAATTACATGAGCGTGCGCGGCCAGCTTGTGGATGCATGGGAACATTCTATCATGAATTTTTCTAAAGTGAAACTAAGCGAACATTTTTGTTGTTCAACGGTTTGCTGCTTTTACCTGGGATGTGTCCATGGCACCGAAGCAACCTAACAACCCGATATAGCTTAAAGCATTAAAGCAATAGTAGTGAGTCGGAGCGGTCGCAATGCCGTCAATGTAGAGTGGAGTGTGGAATGGAATGGGGAAGTAATATTAGCGCTGATGCCACAATGTCTAGGGTGACCTGAATAGCTTACTGCATCTTGGTCTGTACGAAAATAAATGATCCTCCTTTTTAAAAAATATAGATGTAGCCAAATGGTATAAAAAAATTGAGGTTCCTTATTATATGTATGATAGCATTAAAAAATGTCGATTAATGGATATGGAGAAAATCATGAGTAAATATACAGCAGAGATGGAGATGGTTATTGCCGGGCATCTGGCCTCCATCATCGGAAGTGAATGCGTTGGTGTAGAGCATGACAGAAAGAATGAGTATGTTGATTTTACGTTCGATAAAACTGTAGTTCGAATTTGGGCGGATTTTATTCTGGATGCAACTCCTTATGATGAAAAAGTGACCATAACTGATCGCATAGATATGGTTGTGACTGACTGTGGTGTAAAATTGGATCAACCTGGGAGCTTTTGGTTTAAATCATCCAAAAATGGTCTTGGTTATTCAGTTTCATCGACAACATTAAATGGTATGCAGGGCTAGCTCGTATTTTATCTTTGTGGATATGGGTATAGGTGTAATTTTCAGGTAACATATTTTGATTTTCTGCGTTGCAGGAACCGGTACTAGCTTCTTCCTCCCGAGTAAGGGAAGATGTCTATTCCAAATCTGGATACTCTCCATACAAAGAGGATTCAGCTTCGTTTTCTGAAAAGTGTCTTTCTATGTTACCAAAAAGAGCCTCGCACCGTTCGAAGAAGGCATCCTTGTCGATAACACTGTGCACATCGACAATTGAGTCGCCGAGTTTGTCAGCAAGGTTAAATGGCGTGTTACCTACCGCATACACAGAGCATTCGCTGTCTACGTAAAAAACAGTGCCAGGATAGTCACCTGAATCATGAGACCACAGCAAGAATAGTGCGCCCGTATCCCATTTGTAAAAAATGAACCCCTCTTCTATGAGTCGGTTGTGTTCAGTTGATGCAGCGTCGGGGGTGACACTGAAAAAGTATTCTTGTTTTTCATGGGCTGTGTTGCAAACAAATCTACCGCCCTCAAACAAAAAACTCTTCGTAAAAGAAGACTGAAAATTTACATTGTTTACTACTTTCAAAAAATTCAAAATCACCCCCTTTTTTTATACAAACACATTGTCGCATTGCGTATATAAACCCGCTTTAGGGAAGAGAGTAAGCTGCTGTTGTAGCCTACGCTCATGACGTGATATGCGAAGTCTTTTAGTGTGGCTACTCTCAAGTCTTTAGCATCGAGGGTGCTCTGTAAAGTGACATTTTTGTAAAACCAGGTCCTGCCGTTTTTGTGAGTATCGCTGTCAACTTCAACCGCTGTAGTGTTATTTCGTAAAATGTTTGCATTTGAACCAGGAAGTCTTTTCACCCCCATTTCCTGTGTAATGTATTTTTTTATCGCTGCCAGAGAAGGGATGTGATCATGCTCCAGTCCGTCGTTCACAACCTCACCTGATTTTAGCGATTTAAAAGAGCCAACGTCAAAAAGCCTTACAGGGATATTTTGGTCAGAGTTATAGCTTGAGAAGTCTTCGCTTGCAAGGCGAGACACATCAAATCCTTCGCACAGTGAGTTGGGATCTATGTTGACAACATGTGATTCAACATATGCATACGCTTGCTGATATTGCGCGGTAGCCTCTTTGAGTTGATGAATTTCATCTTCACTCATGAAATCACCAGCTTCGATGAAAGAGCGCATTTTTTCGCCGATCACTGCGTTTTCTATTGCTACACCTGACATAAAGCCAATGACGGCTGATGTTTTATCAGGGTTTTCAATCAAGTATTTTTTAACCTTTTTAATTGCAAGCCTGGTTGCTAATGGTCCGCCATGTTGTACGGCTTTTGTGATGACAAAATAGATGGCCGCACCTTTAACACCTTTACTTATAACGCCTGTGTAAGCTGAGGATGAAAACAGCAGGAAGGCGAATAGTATAGTCAATTTTACTTTCATATTAATCAGGAAAGGTAAGAGGTTATTTAATGTAACATTTATGTAGTAAATTATCAAGATGGAAGTCCTATTGTTACATAAAAGCACATTGGATTTGATGCCTCGGTTAAAATTACCTGATTTTAAGGACCCGTACACCTTGTCGCCATTGTTCTCACTTCTTGTCGGTAGGGTTAGGTTATTTTTTTTGCTCTCATTTTTTCGAATGTTACAGATGGTGATTGTATGGAAATCACATATCCATCTGACTCAAAACTGTCTATACCTCGCTCGTACGAGTCAATACGTGTGTTGCCAGGTTCTTGATTTTGAGTGTTGTAATTTCGTAAGTGCTCTTTTACCCAGTGCAGTATTGGACGTTTTCGGCCGCTATCTGTTCTTGGTGTGTCCCGGAACTTCATGAGTTCTATGATGCCGTTGCCGGTAAGGGCCATAATTAAGCCTTTACCGGTATCGGAATTGGTGAATTTAGCGTGGAAAACCCCGTTGCGACAAACATCCTCCTTGACCGAGCAAAGTGCAACCAGTTGGTCGTAAACATTCTCCACGGGTGCTCCGTTGTAGAAAATCGGTACCGGATTGTTTTTATAAGTGGCAACAATTCTTTTGATGTATTCACCACTACCATCAAAGTACTTCACCCGATAGTGATACTCAAAAGCGGCATCATGCTTGAATGCACTAAAACCTTTGAGCTTTTTTAGGTCAGTTGGAATAACTTTAATCCAAATTACAGACAGTCCATTTAACAAGGTGTTCTCAAAGCCATTACCTATAAGTTCTTTCATGTCAGAAACCAGATAATCTTTGCTTCGTGTGAAAATCCGCTCTGATGTTTCGTCTTCAATGTCGCTCCCAAAATCCACGAGGAAAGGGTGGTCTGGTTTGAAGGTGCGCTTTATTGCTTTCGACGGGTCAATCTCTTCTCCGCGCCAACCGTTATTGCTGTTTATATGATTCCCTTTCACACCTCTTTCGGTTATCTCATGGAGGTGACTCATTCCCATAAATTGATCAATAAAGAAATCGATTCTTTTATTCTTTTTGTTCTTGTCCATCATTAAACCTATGTTTTATTGCATGTGTTTTATTACAACATGTTTGTTGTGATAAATCAATTTAACGACGCGACATTGCAGGCGATTTAACAAAAATGTTGCGGAATTCCGCGACTCTATTCTGTGAATGAGTCGTCGGAGGTTTCAAGTCCTGCACCATACCGCGCCTGGTGTTGTGGAAAAAGTTTTTCATCAGTCAGCGCGTAAGGGGACTATTCTTATCAGAGGAAGGACGCCGCCACGTCTCCGTGGAGGTGGTGGTTATCAATGATGTTTAATGCTGCGTCATTTCGGCACTTATCGCTTCGCCCACCTATTGGGTATTGGGTGATGTTGTGCTTAACATCCCAAGGGTGAGACCTGTTATGTCTTCCCACAGTAAAAGAGAGGACGATGAAAGCGTGAACTTTTTTGTCATATTTGATAACCAAGGCACTGTATTCTTCTCGAACTTCATAAATATGAGCTCGGAGTCTTGATAGTCCGTTCTTGAGATCTGAGGCGATGCTTGCCCATTGGTCGTAAACAATGGATTGGTCATTTTCTCCTTTGAACATGAACGCAAGGTTGTTGTTTTTGTATTTCTCGATCTCGTTTGCAACAACTGAAATTGTCTTTTTTGTTGTAAAATGGGCGTTTTTTTTGATATACTAAATAAAACTTTCCAATCAATAGGTCAACCTATGCGCAACTTATTTTCTTATCTCATTGCATCGACAGTGTTAACACTGTGCTTTGCCTCTACCCAAACCATGGCGCAGGAGATGTGGCGCGGCCTGGTGGTTGAAAAAGAAAACCGCTGTTCACCTTACGACAAAAAATCTCAGTACCCGTATCCGCAAAGCATTGAAGATGTGATTGTGGCGCAGATGGACGGCAAGATTTACGGTCCCTACACAGGGCGTTATTTCTCAACAGACCGGGAAACCGATATCGAACATATTGTTGCGACCACAGAGGGTCATGATAGTGGGCTATGCAGGGCTTCTGCGGCCACGCGCAAAGCGTTTGCCACCGACCCATTAAATCTAACTCTGGCGGCCCCTGAGGTTAATCGCTGCGGATCCAGTGGTAAGTGTGGCCTGGACGCAGGTGAGTGGTTACCCCTTAAGAACCGCTGTTGGTTCGCCAATCGCGTTGTGGAGATAAAACAGAAGTACCGCCTGTCTGTGGATCGTCAGGAGATGCAATCGCTTCAGGGGGTTATTGAGCGATGTGACAACTTTGACATGATATTTTACGATGATGATGGCAGTGTTGCCAAAAAGCCTGGCATCATGGGTAAGGCTGGTTCACTTTTCAGTACGTTTGGCAACAAAGAAAAGGTGACTGAATTTACTGATAAGGCGCGTGATGTTGCAAGTCAGACGGTCGATGATATAAAAGCGAAGTATGCCCTTGAAATGTATGATGACAATAAAAACGGTCGCATTACCTGTGCCGAAGCGCGAGCGCATGGCATCGCACCGGTGGACAAGTCTCACCCGGCGTACCCGTTCATGTATGATGCAGATGGTGATGGCACTGTCTGTGAGTAGTTTGACAGCCTGATTAAACAGCGTTATAAAAAAAGCCCGGTTGACGCCGGGCTTTTTGGTTGTATCACTCTTTGTCTTTACTGGCGACATTCGCTCTGAGTTCCTGCCGATGCGTGTCGCGTGGGTATGGGCAGCTGTGTGGCGTAGGCGTATCTACAGCTATCCCCAACATCCCGGGCGTCCAGTTTTCATCTGTACGCCAGATGCCAACTCCCCAATAAGCGTTGCGCACACGCTTTCTCTTTAAGCGCTCGTATTGATGGCGGCGGTAGGCGCGCCCACGTTGATTGTGTACCATGGATTGTTCTCCGAAACAGTAAATGCCCCGGTGACACCTGCTTCCAGGTGCCGCCGGATTATGTTTGGAGTGACAATAAACGTCATATGGAACTTAACCTTTTATCGCTTTGTTTGCTGCATTTTATCACTTAAAGCGGAATTTGGTTAATTAATGCAGTATTTCTTAAAGAAGCTTGAAGCCTTGCGCTGTCGGACAAAAGAGCGTTGGGAACAGTCATGAAAAATTGAACCACGATTTTCTAAAGTAATAACCTGATCTTTGCTTTCAGAAAAGACGACAAGCCTAAGCTTCACGGCCAGTACGTGGTCACCGTGATTGTTTCTGAATGAACATTTAAAGCCTGTTTCTTTCGCGCCATGATCACCAAGGATACGCTTTGCCCGACGAAGCATTTTGTGTTTCGTGATTTTGATGTGCGCCAGGCCGGCCAAAAAGATGATACCAAAGGCGGCAAGGAAAGTGGTTGTTGGTAAGAACACGATGCGTTCACTCCTTTAAGCTACAAAACTTCAAGTTTAAGGTTTTCAACTTTTCCGCTCTAATATTTTTATACAAACCTGATCATTGAGGTTTGATGATAATTTCTGCATTGTTATGTCACTGAAACCATTTGTAGCATGCACCTGTTAACCAAGACCTTTTCCTGCATAACGGCCAGTCGGTTTTCTTGCATCAGCTTGGCGATGTCGGCCACAGCGGGGCTACTACTCTTAATGAGTGAGGCAAGTGTTTCATATTGCTCGTTGTAAGCATCCGGCTTGCTCATTGCACGCATTTCTTCGGGGGAGCAGGCGGGGATCGCAAGATCAAAATGCCGTCCGTTTGCGATATTCATTGCCAGGTTGATGCCGGCCGGGTCGAAATCGCAGTACAGGCAGACTCTGGCGCTTGCCGGCAACATGCTGACAAGCTCCTTCATATGCCGCTGGTTAGCACCATGTCCCCGGTATAAAAGGAGTGCCCCCTTGTATTGTTTTGGCAAGGCGTCTTCTATGTTTTTCCAGTGAACAATGGCGGCACCATTTTCAACAATGACAATACTGTCAACACGTTCCCAATCTAGGGCGTCGAGAGGTAGGGAGAATACACATCCGTATGGTGTGCTCACGTCGCCGTGGCGGGTCGGTATGATGCCTGTGCTGGCAACGCTCAGCAATGATTCAAAAACGGTACCGGATGCCCATTTTTCATTTTCAACCTGTGAGGCAGCCTCAACCCTGTCACGAACGTCAAGTTCAACCTGGCGCAAAGGCATATTGAGTTGCTTGCTGAAATAGCTGTCTATCGCAAGACGGTCCTGCACGGAAAAGCAAATGTGGCGGCCGGAAACATAACCCACACCAACCACCGCTTGCAACTCCCGGTTGACCGCGTTATCAAGAACCCGATCAGCCCCCTTTTTGACGACTCTTTGCGCCGCCCTAATCAGTGATTTTTTCATTATGGCCAATTTTCTTTTCGAACGTGATATCACTCACATAGAACGTGCCATTCACCGGAAGCTCAACGTAATGATTCATATTAAGCCGCCAAAGCGGATCTAAGGCTCTCTTTTGTGCCGAATAGTAGCTCATCACTGTCAGCATCCAGTCTTCCAGCGAAGCGGTTATCTTGAGCGCACGATACGCATGACAAACTGATATGGTGTCAGGCGCATGTGGCGACATAAGCGCATCAAAAAGTTTCTCAACGCCAGCGATGAGTGGATCGATTTGCTCTTCGATAGTCTCCGTAGTTTGACGGGACACAGGCTCTGTCGAATCGGGTTTATCAGGTACAATCCGGCTCTCAGCCTCTTTTTTTGACAGTACTGTTGAGGCAAGTTCGCTCAACATTTGCTCGTCAATTGCACTGTCAGTGTTGGCGTATCCGCCCGGTACCATTTCGGCAGTCTGCATCAGGCAGTCCGGCAGGGAAGATATGGCGTTAATGCAGGGCCTGTAACCTGGTTCACGTTTAAATTTACCACTGAATGCATCAATGAGATTGTTGACGCGCTGAAGCTTCTTATCTGTAACCAGTTTGGCCAGCATTTCATGAAGCTTTCTCCCGCTGGCCACAAGATCCATCAGGCACCGGTCAACATGCGACTTGAGGACTTTCATCAACAGGTTTTCAAGTTGCAGGTCGTGTCCGACCCAGTCCTGCATGTAATTGACGCCGAGGCTTTCAAATACAACGTTTATCTTACTGATGTCGTCGATGCACCGGCGGGTTTGGCGGATCCTTTCATCAATGTCAGACACAACGCTAAACTCATCATTAACCACAGAGTGAAACATTTCCACGGTGTCACCGAGCGCATCCATGATGTCCATGACGATCTCTTTGACTTGAGACAAGGCAAAGTCTGCATCACTGTGCACCTTGGTTTTCGCGCGTTGGTATGAATGGATCTGGCTTTCCAAATCTTCAACTAAGCCAGCGAGCCTGCTGTGGCTTTCCCGGTACCGGTGGCGGCGCGTAACATGGTCAAACAGCCCTCTCACCTTTCCGTGTAGCTGGTAACCGGAAAGGCCGTCAATAGGGTAGGCAAGCTTGTTCTTTTGCAATGCCGATATCATCGTGTTGTTGTCTGGGATCTCATCAATTTGACCCTGACCCAGATAGCATGCATCACTGATGGTTTCAGCATGCCTGTGTAGTGCGCCGGCTGCCGCCCGGGCGTCTTCCCGCCGTCCCATTACAACAACTCCTGCTGTTGACTGTTATCATCCTGGGCAATTTCAATCGCATCATAAGAGCGGATGAACTCAAGCTGGTCATACAGAAGTGACCATTTTGCGGTGGCCACGAACTGTGTCCCGGTACCGCCCATTGCCTTAAGATAACGTTGATCAACCAGGTACTTTATGACCGCTGTCAGCTTTGCTCTTGCTTCAGTGGACTTGCCTCCGGTTTTCAGCTTTTGGGAAATGCTTTCAAGTAACAGCTTTAACGAATTCGACTCTTCGATAGCGGCGAGCAACTCGGACTCTTTCAGTTGCATGCCTGCCACTAACGGACGGGAATCTTTGTCGACAGAACGAATTAACCGCAACCAGTCGATGATGCCTTCGAGATCGATAACGAAAGACTCAAACTGCTTCTGGATCTGGCTTCTTTTTTTTGTGGTATCCACTACGTTGTAAGCACAGAAATAACCGAGTCGGTCTGATGTTCTGCCGAGATGCCGTCCAATCGCATGCAGATGTTTGTCTATTTGCTCCTGATTGTGAGACTGCTCCACAAAGCGAAAACATTCCGGGTGAGACAGCTCACAAATCACTGTCTGCGACAGCAGCTTCATGATGACGTCTTCAAATAAGGGAGAGTAACTCATGACAACACCTCCTGTGTAGCTTGTTCATTCAACAAAGGGTTAGGTTCGTTGTTTGATGTGGCAGGGCGGTACCGGCGCACGCCTTGCCCCCGAATCACCTCGCACTTGATAGGGAAGAATTTTCTCAACACTTCATTAGGGTTGGGTTGTGCGCAAAACAGGTTGATGTTATGACTGTCCATAAACTCAAACAGCAAACTGACGTTTTCGTTTGAGATTTTACCCAATTCGTCCAGTGGCCAGTGGATCCTGACGTTAGGATCTGGGCAAAGGTAGCGTGTAGCGCCACAGAAAACAATGATGATGGCAAGCTTTGACAGACCTTCACTGCTTGCCTCTTCTAAATCCTGATCATTCCTGACTACGACCAGCCTGTTGTTTTCCACCAGCGATATCTTAATGTCAATCAGGGGCTCGATGGTGCTCGCAGAACGTGCTGTACTGACTCCCTCAATGCCTCCCGCCCGCATGCCATCAATGGCGCGCTGAAAGGCGCTCAGGAATACTGCGTCCGGCAATGCGTTACGATCACTTTCAATCCATCGCTCCCATTGCTGACTAAACGCGCCCAGCTCGGTCCAGATGGCGTATTCCTGAACCTTGGATACCAGTTCGACAGTGACGCTGCCAATATCAGGGAAGTTGTTTTTCGTGTTGATTTCTTTTGCCAGTACAGAGGATACGCTTTTAACTTTGCTGTTAAGTGTTTCAAGTGTCTGGTAGAAACGGATGTACCCTTCACCAACGCTTCGTATTTGTTCAACCGTTAACCGCTTCACATCAGGTATAACGCTGTTAATCAATACGTCTATCCCTTTGGCGCATTCAAGGCAATAGCGATCAGAGGTGTCACTAATTCCGTCCCTGGCGATTTTATCTTTGATGCTTAACCAATGGTCATTTACTTTATTGTTTTTGTCAGAGTTGAGAAGGATGGCTTCCACTTTCCTGACGGCGCTGCGAATACTGTTGATCGTCTGTTTTATTGTTGAAACCGTTTCGCTTGCCTGGGACAGAAGTATATTCACAGGCATATCTTCACTTAACGCTTCAGCAACTGGATGGTCGTGAGGAATGTTGACATCATCACTGTACAGAGACTGTTTAACCCCGGACAAGGCACGCTTGGTTGTTTCCATTTCGTCCAGCTTTTGACGTAACGCATCAAGCTCTACAGAGGAAGCTTTGTTGAAGGCGTGGCGCTCTGCCTTAACCGATTGCAGCTCCGCTTCACTTTGGGCCGCAACACTGCGGAGTTCGCCCTCTTTGATTTCCAGTGCCTGCACTTGTGACCAGACGGTATCCATCCAGCGGCGGTAGTCGGTTACCTCGTCGACATAGGATTCCGCCAGCTCCAACCGGTGCTTAGCCTCATGGAAAAGGTCTTTAGCTTTGTTTGCTACAGAGGTGGAAATTCCCTTTTCTTCCATTACTTTGGAAAACGCGTCGTTAAGTTCGCGAACCCGTCGTTTTTCATTTTCAATTGACGCCTGGATCAGAGAACGGTTGTGCTTAATAAGATCGGATAAACTTTCCGTCTTTTCTGATTGCGACACTTTGCATTCCATGCATACAGAAAATGACTGCTCTGAAATCTCTTTCAACAGCTCTGCTGTTTTAGTTTTATAATCTTCCAACTGTTTTTTTGCAATTTCAAGATCACGATGAATTGCTTCGCGCTGCTGCTCTTTCTCCGAATCGATGGCTGCCCGCTCCTGCTTCAGGTTTAACTTGAAACTTTTCTGTGTGGCTTTCAATTCGTCGATGCGGTGCTCGCACTGCCGCTTTTCTGTGGTTGATGCTTGAATTTCTGCATCCAGCTTTTTGATGGCTTCTTCTACTTCACCAAGTTGATCAACGATGGCGGCAATGTCTTTGGTTAACTCTGCTTCAAGCTGCCGCATTACGCTGACAGATTGCGCCTCATCCGTAAGCTCGATGGCTTCCAAGTCAAGAGACAAGCCAAAAAGCGTCGCTGTATCATCGGCTAAGGCAGGTTTCAGGTTTTTCCTTTCAAGCAATTCAGGACGCATGACCTTGCCAAGAGTGTGTTCCCAGCCCTGGTGGTGTTCATTAAGATGGGCCCGGAGTGAATTCTCGTCAGGATCTATTTTCCGTTGCAGAGACTCGCGTTTCTTTAATAGGCTGTCATAACGATGCGTCAGCGCCTTTCGCGTTTCGATTCGTGAGGCTTTCTGCTTGTTAAGTGATTCAATCCGTGAGCCGGCCGCGTCGAGGTGAGGTGCTTCTTCATAGATTTTTTCATCCAGTTCATCAATCTGCTGCTGAATGCTTTCCAGTCGGGCCACCTCTTGAGCAGTCCGTGAGCCGATGTTCTTTTTCTTGAATTCCAGCTCGTTCAACGCGGTATACAGGTCAAGTTCGCCGGGTGTTCGCTTTTCTTTGCATGCGTCAGCCTGTGCTTTGAATTTTTCTTTCAACTCATCGACAAGCCTGGCTGTTTCACGATCTATGTGGCTGATCTGTAAGCTCAGGTGTTGAATTTCAGAGTTTAACTTTTCACGTTGCTGAGAAGCTTTCAGCTTCACATTCGACACGTTAGCCTCGTGCTCTGCATTTTCCGACTTGGCACTCTCAAGAAGGTGCTTGTAATGCACTTCCGCATCATTAACTTCACTGCGGAGTGTAGAACGGGTTTCTACCTCTGAGATCTTATTGTGGATATCCCGCTTAGACTCCCACTCATCCTTTTTGTCGTAGATGCGTTGTATCTGCTCTGAAAGAGAAGACAGCTCCCCTTTGGCACTGTGAAAGTCGGAGCTTAACGTCTCAATTTGCTCTGCGTAAACTTGAAGCCGGGTTTTGTGTTCACTTTCTTTCTTGTCAATGTCGGATTGTGTGGCGGTGATATTGTCCGAGATGGAAAGTAATCGCTCGGATACCATTTCCCGGAAATGCAACAGGCGTGACCATAAGCGATCTATTTCTGTTCTTTTTGAGATTGCCTGTTCAAACTCTTCGTTGTTTTTTTCCAGTTCAATCAGAGAGCGAAGGTTGTCAATGTATTCGCCGTCTTGCTTGTGGTATGGCGAGGCATTTACCTCGATCTGATCAGCCAGGAAGGCGTCAACAATCATTGTTTTGAATTTTGCGAGCAATTTGTCGCTTTTCATCAATACCGACGTGATTGCTTCGACGTGTTTCATTTCATAAACCGGATCGCAGAGGGAGAAGCTTCCTGCGGTAGAGAGCAGCGAGTCCCCGCGCTGTCGTTTTTGACGCAATACCCTTTTGTTGTTCTGGATAACGGCGCGATAATCTTTGGTTGTTTTTATTTGTTTGCTGACGTCAGTTTGGTGTCCAATAAACTGCATCAGCCACTGATTGGCATCCGGATATTTGTTTAACTGTTCAAGTGCCTCGTCAGAAAACAACACGTCTTCAGCCGCCCCTTGAACAAAGCGGTATTCCAAGCTTTGTTGATTTCGATAAAGCACCGCACAACACATTTTGCCCATTCGAGAATACTCGAAAACGATCATTGACTTGGGAGATGGCAGGTAGTGACCGACAAAGCTTCTTTTGTCGCCGGCCTTACTCACCATTTTGCCAGGTTCAATACCGTAAAAGATGGGAACAAGGCTGAGTAGTGTTGTCTTCCCGGCTCCGTTGCCGCCGGTAATATTAGTGTGCGCATTGCAGCTAACTTTGGTCAATACTGAAGGAAAATAAGAGTGGTGCAAAAATATGTTCTGAAGACCGTGCTCCATGAGGTGTCCGTTTTCATTTTTTAAATTTGCCCAACGATAACAGCAATTAACATAAATAACAACAAAAATGCATCAGCTGAAGATGATTTTGCGTGCTTGATAAAAGGTGTTCAGGTTGTGGTTTTGATGTGTTTTCTTGTGATAGAATTAGCTTCACTTATGACACCGGAGGTTATTGTGTTGCTTTATGATGACAGAAAAACAATGGTCAACATGCTGCTGTTGCCATTAATGTTTGCTGCAAGTGTTGTTTTGCTGCATTTTTCAGAGACGGAAGGTTATGAGCACCACCTCGCAATACAATTATTTATGATTTTGGTGCCAGCCATAGCTCTTCTGGGTGGGCTTGTTGCGATGTCTTCGTGGTTGCTTAAAGATGGTAGCTTGCTCATGCCACAAAAACGTTTTTGGCGATTAGTGATCTGCCTGGTCATCATTGCCGGCCCTGGGCTGTGGGAAAGCATGAATCATGTTGATGTTTGTGGTGGATGCTATTATTACGATGAAAGTGATATGTTCTCATTTGTTGTAAAATAGCGTTGCGAGGGAATGTAGCGAGAGTGCTCGCCCTCATTTTTGCGCTTAAATGTCGCATTTGACATCACAACATTTTTGTGAGAAGATGACTGCGTAAAGATACCAGAGCCCTGGCTGATTTGTTCAGCCGGGGCTTTTTCGTTTCAGCGGAGATCTTCATGAAAAATAAGTTTAGTTACATCGATATTGCAAATAACGTCAACAATCTTCGCCTGGCAGGCCATAAGCTATCAATGGAGTGGTCAGGGGAGTTTGGTGCTGAGAGCGTAACAACGGGTACTTGCTCGTGTGGAAAGGGGGGGGGCTCGTGTCTGGCAAGAATCCGCGTCAAACCAGAAAGAAGTGAGGAAGGAGTACAGGGAGCACCTTGCGAAAGTGATTTTTCAGAGAGAGATAAAGCAACTTTCTGAAGAGCTTGGTTATGACGATTTTGATAAGCATGCCAGCAAGGAAGACTGGGGGCTTTTACGGATCCGGTGCAGGCTTGATGTGCTTGAAGTAGGTAGCGTGATGCGTCTGTCTGAATGGCACTGGATTGTCCGCAAAGAAAAGAATGTCTATGTTTCAAGTTTTTTGAACCTGGTTGGCGGGGAGGTTTCTGAGCGCTTCAAACACCTTGATGAAGCTTACCAGTACGTTTGCAGTAAGAATGAAGATATGATTAAGTTGGGCCGTCTGGTCTAGCGTATGGACAATTTGTATAACACAGAGGATTACAATGAAAGCTGTCTTAAAAACGAATTTTAGCTTCCTTTCACGAGGAACCCTTGCTTAAAATCGCAACGAACGCAACATTGAGATGTCTGGACGTCCGTTGTTGTGATTTCAGGTGCAAGTTACCTGTAAAATTGTTTTAATGAAGATCCCGCGTGCGCCGTTGACATCACGGTGTATGCGTAACGCTCCATCATTAATAAACTCCCGACCGCCAAGATTGTTCAGAACCTCTCCGCTGTGTGACAGCGTCTTTGAGGTATGACTTTCGTTGGCATCGACAACCCGTTTACCCTTCTTTTTCGCCAGCCACTTCAACATCAGCTTGAACTTGTAATGCCCCAGATCGAGCATTTGTCGGCAGGTGTTCCGGCGAATAACCCGTCCAGCTTTGCGTCTGACCATCGATTTTGTTTCAAAGTGCGGTAAGAAGATGACATCGTAGTTTTCCGTGAGGTAATGCGCCAGGCGCTGGTGTAAATCACGTACAACGTCTTCTTTTTTCGCTTTCAGGCGCAGAGCTGTTTTCTGGATGTAACGCAGCCTGTCTCTTGCCCACTGCGGCAGGTCGTCAAATTTAACGTCTTTGGCGAACTGATTGTAAATCCGCTGGCGCTGAGACAGCAAAGCGTCAACTTTTCGCATAAGTGGGAACAAACGGGTTTGTGCCAGTCTGTCACCGGCCACAATGACTTCTGACGGGCTGTAGCAGGTGGCAAAGGTTCTTACGCCGGGATCGACGGAAACGCATCTCACCGCACCTTGGGTTTCGGCTTTGGTGGTAATGTGCTGCTGTACGTTGATAAACCAACGTCCCTTGTCGAATGTCACGGTAACGGCTTGATCGATAGCCTCCTGTGGTACGGTTTCGGTTAAGCGGATTTTGTCCAGCGCTTTCACTGCCGGGCTTAGCCCGGCAGGCATCCGGCACATGCGAAATGAGTGAACGTCGCCCTTTCGGGACTTGTAGTGCAACCTGGCAAAGCCGGGTTGGTCATACCGTTTGCCTTTGTTTTTCTTCGCCATCGCTAAAAAGGTGGTTTTAGCTTCTCTCACTGCGTTGTCGCAGATCAAGGAATTGTAAACATGCCCCTTTTCTTCCTGTTCCAGCTTGCACGCAAATTTCACCCACGGGCGCAAATCATACATTTTCCCATCATCATCTTTGTACGAGCCTTCGAGATACCTTGAAATCGCGAGGTTGTACGCCCGGCGGTATAACATTAGCGCCTGAATGTACTTCATCTCGGACTCAGGGTAAAAACGGATCTTTTTGGTGGCTTTGATGGTGACAGGTTGGTTATTTTTGATGGCTGTCAGCGTGACATCGAAAGAAGTGGGCGAGGAAAGCGGCTTTAGCGCCGTCATCCAGCCGTGGTGACTAATCCGGTGGTTTTCTTTTTTGTTTTCCGTGGCAGGCAACCATAAACCTGAAGATAAAGCCGCCGCGCGAGGACTCCAATAAGTTCCCTCATCTTTGGCGTTTTCAATCTTGATATCAGGCTTAATTTTCACCGGTCACAACCACGTAATAACAACAAAATTATTCTATCAGCCCTCGTAAGGAAAATCAACCAAGCAGACGTCCAGACATCTTAATGTTGCGTTCGTTGCGCTTTTTGCGAACCGCTTATAGAGAAAGTGAAAAAAATGGAACTGTCCGTGATGTTGCAAAATGATAGTGAAGGGGAGTATTGCACTCTTTTTGCTGGTAAAGAGCTTTATCCGGAAAGGCATATTTACCCGGGAAAAGCTACAACTTGCCCCGCTGAAAGTTTACCTGATGATTTCGATACTGTATGGATGGAAATTGTCGAATCTCTCCGGGAAAAAGATTTCGATTTGTACACACAAAATGACGGGGTGAGTCACGGAGTCATTCTTTCTTGTTTCGATTAAGCAAATACCTGTTCGCTGATATGCTGTGAGCTTATATGAAGCTGCCCGACTTTAAATATCATCCTGATCCAGTGAGAACGCACTCTATCGTTGCATATACTGGTGCCTGTTCTTGCTGTGGTGAAGAAAGAGGCTTTTCGTGTAGTGCCGGCATCTACAGTGAACATGATGTTGCAAGCATCTGTCCATGGTGCGTCAGTGATGGTTCGGCAGCGGAGAGGTTTTCCGGAGAGTTTAACGATGTCCACTGGTTGCAAGGTTACGTACCTGAATCAGTGATTGATGATGTTGCCAGAAAAACGCCGGGGTTTACTGCATTTCAGCAGCCATTCTGGGTTGGGCATTGCCACGATGCCTGTGTTTTCATGGGTGAAGTGACAGCATCAGAGTTGAAAGGTGTCGCAGGGGAATCCTTGTCCACGTTGTTGGAAGATAATGGGTTGGACCATGAAATGTGGGAGATTGTAAAGCTGAATTACGACGCATCAAGCACAACTGTGTTTCGTTTTGACTGCGCCCATTGTGCTCAAAGACTCTATACCATTGACTTTGCATAAACATGAAGTGTTTTGGCAAAGTTAAAGCGAAACCATCCGCTCTTCCTTCATTGACCACCATTTTTAAATAGTCATATTCAGTTGCTTTTGTTGCAAGGCAAAAATTAGAACATGTGCACGAAATAAAACCGGTTTTTATTGACACAAAGAAAACAAATGTGTTGTAATTAAAAGCTGAAATAAGCCTGATGTCACCCATTGGTGTGACAAAATGCTAGTAAGTTTTACATTGTCACTATTTTACAAACAATCCAATACTCAAAAAAATGGAGTGCATCATGAGCGAAGAGTTTAAAGCCCAACTTGCGAAAGCGACCGGGAAATCACAAGAGTCGGAAGCTAGCACCACGAAGTTCCGTGTGAAAAGCAAAGAAAAGAAAAAGGAAACCTTGTCCGCGATTAAAGACAATCCTTTTTATCAGATCGCCATTTCAACACAAGACCCGCAGGCACAAAAAGAAGCCATGCGTGAGTTGATGGTGTACGTTGATGCGGAAACTACAGCGAAAAACAGTAAATACCTGGAAGAGTACAATGCTTTCATGCAGGCGGAGCGTCAACGCTTAGCCACAGAGCTTATCGAAATGACGGACACGAAAACCTTTAGCAACATGCAGAAGGTGTTGAAAGACATTAATGATGGTGTCCTGGACTTCGAAGAGCAAATTAAGCCCTTCATGGAAATCATTAATGCTGTGCGTGAAATTCAGGCGGAAGATGCGACAACCGACATTCTGGCCGAAATGCGCGAAGACACCAGAAACAAGCAGGCGATGGAAGATACTATTCGCAAGCTTGAAAGAGAAGCAGATGGTTTTGTTTCGGCGATCAAAGCCAAGCTTGTGGAAATTGAAAAGAAAAAAACAGAACGCTCATTCTTTGGTTTTGGTGATGTGAAACAATCAGCTAAAGATGCAATTGCGGAGCTTCAGGCTGGTATTGCCGAACTGAAAGACAAGCAACAAAGTGTTTCAAAGCAAAAAGAAACTGTTCGCAGTGAATACAAAACGGTGACGTCTAAATTTGCTCACTTGGAAAAGTCCAAAGACATCATGGCAAACATGCTGAATCTTTCTGAAGAAGAGCATGAAGCGCGTCACCAGCAGCTCGTGAACACTGCGTCAAGCTTTGTGAAGACAACGCAGGAACGTGTAACAGAAACCCTGGAACGCTCTGAACAAATGAGCTCACAGATCAAGAATCTGTCAGATCTCGCCTTTACCATGCGCGGGCGATACAGCGTGCTTTCGGAAGCGGCAAAAGATGCTGAGAAAATCAACTCATCGATGCATGAAGAATTGAAAGCATCTCTTGAGACGATTGAGGACCCGCTGGAAAAAATGAACAAAGAAGGCGTTAGCCGGGACTTGTCTAAGCATATCACCATGCTTAACGATGCAGCGAATGAAACCACGGAAGTTATTTCTGATTTAACCGTTTCATCTCAGCGCATTGAAACAATGGAAGCGGCCAATAAAGCCCAAATTAACAAAACGAAACAAATTCAGACAACCGGTATTGCCGGTGTGGCGGACAACTTGTCTTCTGTGTTGACAGCTATCAATCAGGCCGCTATTGGTCAGGCGTCAACGGCAGCAGCGCAATCTCTGCGCCGAATGAATGAAACCACGATCGGCCTGACTAAAGAGCAGATGTTGAATATGGCCAAGTCGAAAAATGACGACAATACTGCGCTGGTTAAAATGCTTGAGCAGCTGTCTGGTTTCGGTGAAGTTATCGAGCTGGCCAACGAATCCACCCGCGAATCGCTGAGTGACAACCGAAAACTGGTTGAATCTTTACATCGTACCGCAGATGAAGTTCAGCGTTCAGCTCAAGAAACGCTGGAAATCACGTCTGAGCAAATCACCTCTGAAATCAAAGAAGACGAATAACAACATGTCCCGCCGGTTTCCGGCGGGTATTTTGGAGAACTTATGTACACAGCAGATATTTTAAAGCCAGGCGCAACCGTGCTCAAAGAGAAAGGTGACTTTACTCTGGTGGGGCGTGATGAAGAGCTGGCTTCTATGATTAACATTCTGAGTCGTCGTGCGGCGCACAATGTTATTCTGACCGGTCAGGGTGGTGTTGGTTGCTCTGCATTGACACTGGGCTTGCAAAAAGCAAAATCTGACCCGAAAACACCGTTTGACATTATCCATAAGCGCATCTGGTGGTTGGATACTGATGGTCTTTTCTCTGACCCTGACAAGGCGGTAGAGCAGTTTGACAGTATGTTGAGCAAAGTGTCGAACACAGCGGACAAAGACACCCTGCTGGTCATCGACGATGCCCGCAATTTTATTGATGCGGCCTTAAACTCGGGTAACAACAGTTTTATTAACCGTATGATGCGTCACCTTGAACAGGGGCGTTTTCAGGTTATTTTTGAAGTACGTGACGCTGACCTTGAAAAGGTATTGATGTGTCACAGCAGCATGAGCGAGATTTTCACTATTATGGAAGTGAAGCCGCCCGCGAAAGACAAGTTGCTTGACATTGTGACAGCTTCCGCACAAAAGCTGTTCGAGCACCACGGCGTTAAAGTCGATCCTGAAGCTATTGATCAGGCCATCTATTTGACCACCACCTACCCTGGCAAAGAACGCAGTTTGATGCGCTCTCAACCTGAAGCTTCACTGACACTGATTGACCGTGCGCTGGCAACCTATAAAAATGCGAGTCACGCCAATCCTCCTGAAATTCAGGCGCTGAAAGAGCAGCTTGCTCGTACGCCAGATGATGCAGCCTTACAGGACAAGTTGAACACTTTGTCTGCCGACTGGGAAAAGCGTCGCAATGAAATGAAATCTGCAAGCGAGTCACAGGCTTACGGTGAAGCCCATATCATCAAGCTTGAGAGCGAGTTGGCGGCATTGCAGGCAAAGAAAGAGCCTGACAGCGGAAGCATGATGATGTCGAGCAGGGAAGAGCAGGAATTACATATCAAGCTCAGCGAAGCGCGCAAAATCGTCAAGCAAAACAGCGAGAAGTTTAAGAGCTTCTATGATGAAGTTAATGCTGAACTTCTGTTGAAGGCGGATCATGTGTTTCGTGAATTCTCGAAGCTTTCTGGCATTCCATTTGATAAATTGAATGAAGACGAAACAGAAAAGCTGCTGACACTTCCGGCTGAGTTGAAAAAGCGCGTATTCGGTCAGGACCACGTTATTGATAAAATATCCGATGCCTTATTGATGGCGCGTACTCCGGGTCTGAAAGATCCTGGTAAGCCAGAGCTTGCAGTGATGTTCTGTGGTTCGTCTGGCGTAGGTAAAACGGAAATAGCCAAAGCTCTTGCCTTGATCCTGAAGGATGATGAGCGTGAGCTGATTCGTTTTGATATGTCAGAATACACGGAAAAAAACAACGTTACATCTCTTATCGGTGCGCCGCCAGGGTACGCAGGATATGAAGATGGCGGTGTGTTGACAAATGCGGTCCGTAAAAGACCAAATTCGATCATTCTCTTTGATGAAATCGAAAAGGCACACACCTCTATTTTCGACATTTTCCTTCAAGTACTGGATGACGGTCGTTTGACAGATACGCAGGGATTAACAGTAAGCTTTGAGCATACCATCCTGATCTTCACCACGAATACAGGTGCGGAGCACATGCTTAATGATGAGCTGACATTCAAAGAACAGCGCGAAGGTACTCTGGACGAGCTGAGTAAAGTATACAGAGCAGAGTTCCTTAACCGGTTTGGCGGCCGTCAAGACATTGTTATGTTTAAGACGTTGCCAATGGAAGTGATCAACATGATTGCGCGTCGGGCCATTGAAAAGGTAAATGAGCGTATGCGCACTGCCAACGTTGATATGACCATTTGTATGGGCGATGACGATGTTGTAAGGCTGTGTGATTACGAGTATGACCCTGTTAATGGTGCTCGCGGTATTGAAGGTGTTTTCAAGACACAGGTTTTCCCTAAGCTTGCCAGGATCCTGAAAGCAGATGAGGCATACAACCGTGTGGATGTTGAATTTGTGAACGGTGAGTTCTCACTTACACCATCAATAGAAGAAAAATAAAGTTATGGGTGCGGGGTAGGCTCCGCACCCGAGGGATTATTATGAGTAAAGCACAAATTGCTGCATGGTTGGACAAGTGTCGTTATGTGATATCGCAGACTTGCGAAACGTTAACCATATTCTTCAGGAAGTTCATGCGCCCTGTCATGTGGGTGGTGGTACCAATCTGGGCATGGTTAGCGCCGAAGTATGTCGCGCTGTACAAAAAAATGGCATACAAAGACGGTGAGCATATCCCTTCCCGCGGGGCGGGGGCGCTGGCAGTTTTGGTATCGGGTACGATACTTGGGCTGTACCTTAACATCTGGTATGTATTGCCGGGCGTTTTCACTTTCACTTACGACGCCGTTGCATACAATGTGTTCTCGTATAAAACCGAAAAGCTTTATTTTTCCCGTCCGCAGTGGATTGAGGATGTTAGCGGTGACGGTGATCAGGTGTTGACGGTGTTTTCTTGCCAGAAAAAAGACTGCGATTTGGACTCGTCAAAAGAATACCGTTTCCGCGACTCTGTTTACTTGAATGTGGCGCGCTGGGTGACGAGGTTTGAGCCTTATGATCCGGCTGACGTCGCAGGTGTTATGATGGCAGAGCTGAATTACTGTGAAGTTACCGCCTACGGTAAGCGTTTTAAGCCGTTAGACTGGTACCCATACATTTACGATGTGACCTGTACCGCAGTACCTCAAGGGGAGGCTTTGGGCGCTGGTAACAAAGCAGAAAACAGCCCGACACCGTAGACTGTGTGTTGGAACAAAAACAGGGCTTCCGCCCTGTTTTTTGTTTTGATTCTTCAAAAGTAACGTGCTTGTTTTTTATGATACCATGCAGTCAGGTGGTCAACTGCCACCTTCCGTATGATCGGTAAAAGACGCTATAGTCTTCAGGTGAGACAACAACTTTCATTTATGCGCCAGTGCGCGTAATTTCCTGCCGGTCATATCTTAACTTTTATTAAGGAACAGGTATGACAAAAAATCTCCCGAATTAGAAAACATCTCTTCTATCAGTGGTCGTCGGGTTCATCAGCTGCGTAAAGATGCAAAGCAAAGAAAGAGAAAGCTTGGCATAACACTTCAAGAGGCCCTGAACCTCACCGTTAAAGAACAAGGTCTCGCTCCGAGTTGGCAGCGCTTGATGACGCGCGGTACCGAGCTGTTTGGTAAACTCTCAGGGACGCCATACGAAAGCCCACTGGCTAAAAGTACGGTTTTTATGGGCCAAACAGGCGCACACATGTCGCGCCTTGCTGCAAACCAGTGGTCAAGGCTTTAAGTGATGATGCTAATGTGATTGACGTGTTTATTGATGCGCACGGCGATACGCTCATGTATGCCACGGTAGGCAGCCATATTTCCATGATGTCGGGGTTCCACAAGCTGAAATTGTTTTCAACATATCCGGTTGAATTCGATTTGGTGTCAAACCTTTACGCCGGCGAACCCAAAACGCTTCGCTGTCTGGTGAATGCGCTTTTTGAGGACAAGGATGATCGGCACGCTGCTTTTGCTTATCTGCACGGTGATGAAGATGTGCCATCTCACGTTATTGAGCATGTTGAGAGAAGTAAACTGTTCGGGCTCCTTATGTGGCTTGATGAGCCCGATGGCGACAGGGGATTTTCGTTAGAACGTGCCCTTGGGTTTTGTAATTCAACCGCCTTCCTGCTTCCTTCGGTGAACAGGCTGGATGCAAAATTTCACGGCGTGGTGGCAGATATTCTCAGGTTGTGTATTGAGGCGGCCAATTACGATAAGCGCGGCACTTTGCCCATGCGAATAACCGTAACCGGGCTGAGCGGGAAAGAGAACATTCCGCCAGCTTTAATGGAAAAGTTGATGACGGACCCGAAAATCCAAATCATCTTACAAACGGCACCATATGCAGATAGTGAATGGCAGGATGTTGCAGTCCGGTTGGCTGAGCAGACTTATGTGTCACATATTGAATATGAGTCTAATGTGCCGGCAAGCTTGAGATGCACAACCAAGAGGATTAAAAGCTTGGGGAGTCATATCGACAGGACACCGGTTGTGATGTACCGATGCGGCAACCTGGTAGATGTGGAAATGTCGTTAGCCTGCGAACCGGCTTTCCTTTGCGACAGGATTGCGCCGCCTGAGCACAAGAATGGGAAACCTATCACTGAGAGTTAAGTAAACAGGCTGCTTTGTTGGTGTTGCTGTTACAACGATTTTGTTTATTGTTAAATCTTTTTCTGGTACAATGAGTTACGAGAAAGAAGAAAGAGATGTTTACTTTGAGTGCTTTTATTCAAGCTAACAATATGCATAATGTGCTGCTCTCAAGATTTGATTTGAAGATTCATCCGATGTTTGCTCCGGATTTGTTTGAATTTAACAGGAGCAAGCCCGGCTTTAACGCAACCTATTTTATAGGCCATAAGGCTTATGGCGATAGTTCTGACGGACCTCTCACATTTTACAGAGCCGTGGGAGGTTTGGTCTCGTTGAGCAGTGACAGTGCGATGAAAATTAAATTCGAACTCACCCTGTCTCAATTTTGTGTTTTGGAACAACGATTCAACTCATGGTTTTCGGTTTTATTGAAAGATTCAGACGACTACCAGAGTGAGTGCAAAGAAGTTTACCCGAAGTGGGCAGTTTTCAAGTTTTTGAGACGTTCACCTTGCGGGTACTGCTTGAACCTGACTTTCAATAAAGAACCATCAGCACAACTTGTTATGGCAATAACAAATTTAATGGTATATTTAGGGTATCCTCTGAAGAAAAGTGTAGACAAGGATCCTTGCTTGATACGTGAACAACAAGCAAGAGGTGCTATAAAAAGACACCTCTTCAATGAGTGTTGCCAATAATTTATTGAGCTTTTTATTTCTGCTCACAATTGGTATTTAAAAATTTTGACAGTGCGTGCCCCTCTTCTTTAACGTCAGGGGTGGCGGCGTAATAAAATTTGAAATGCTGCTTACCATTCATTTTTGATATAGTAAAAGTCCCGGGTCGTGGCACCTCATCTTTCAGATCATGAATGCTCAGAGGCTTGTCCTTCGCAATAGTGAAAGCATCACAGGAAAGCCACTGCCCAACAAAAACCAGATTGTTGTCATTGGCAGTGAGCCAGCCTTTTACGTCGCGGTTGTCGTAAAAGTATGGGTAATCGAAATTGTTAAATCCTTCCTGGAAGCCATCTGAGCGTTCTGTGGCAGCCACAACATTGTTGTCTCGCAAAAGCAGGATCACCTTTACGCCATTTGCTGGACGGGTTGTGATCGGATTGAAGGTGAGGCAGCCCTCTTCTCTGCCGGGAACGCCTGATGGCGGTAATGACAGATATTCTTTCCACGCTTCTCTTACTGCGTTCAAAGCAGCTGCACGGTCATCAGGCGGATAAGTCCATGTCTTTTGTCGAATATGCCTGGAGGTGCTGAGATAGCTCGTTGCGCTGGTTGAAAAATCAGGCTCTCTTTCTGCGTCATTGGCAAGGTCGCCGACGATATCATCTCGGTTTTTTTGTTTTTTAAGCCAGGTGACAAATGCGCTGTCATTCTTCGAGGTAAGCGATGGGATGATAATGCCTTCCCTGTACTCAATGTTCTCTTCATCTGCTGCCTGCATCAAATAAGACAACAGCATTTCGATAAGCTGGGGAGGGTTTTCTTCGATTTTTCCCAAGAAAAACGTCTTATCATCTTCGAGCTCAGTGAGCAGTTTATCCAAACAGACAACAAAACCTTCTCTTCCCGGCTCCAGCATGGCATCCAATAAGGCCCCGCTTGTCCTCTCGTTCAACAAGCGAAGTCCCCGGTAGAGGGTGTAGGTTGGGAACGTTTCAATGAGAGCTGCTGCCCGGAAGCAGTTGTACCATTCATCATCATCCAGTCTCGCCCAGTCATCGTAAAATGCTCCCGGGCGAAACTTCAGTAAAATTATTGAGTGTTCAGTTCCTCGCACTTTGAGGCCGGCCTTCTCCAAGATTGTAGAGTAGTCCGGGTTGGAAACAGTGTCCCATCGTTCTCCGGAAAAGTGCTGGTGATCGAGCGCTTCAAAATAGATTGCCCATTGGGTTTTCTGATTAATTGTCTGGTTAAGTTTGTGGATTGCCTGCATGCCATCAAAGGCCAGTGGCAGCTCACTGAGAAGGTGGGCAGCCGTGTTATATCCGCAGGCATGTGATAACCATTCCTTCAGAGAGGATGTTTTGCAATGCACACCATGCCGCTTCAGTAGTGCCTGAATGTTCGACACAGTGTCATTAAAGTCTTTCTTTGTAAACAGAGGAACAAAGTCAAAGATGGGCGTGTTTAAAACGGGTTGGTTAAATCGGATTCTTTTCATGGTTTACTCCATTGCGTTCGCAAGCAGTATGCCTCAGTTATCAAGCTTGCAAACAGATAAGTAAATCATGTTTAAAAGGTTGTTTTGATTGTAACCGTTGAGATGAGACAGCTCTGGCAGGTGGCCAACGCACCGTAGTGACGTTTTTGAATGTTATCACAAAAAACATTAAAACCACAACTGTTAGCTTGAAACAAATATGCTTGAAATTTTTTGCTGATTCAACCACTGAAACAACAGTAATGTTGTTTTTAAGTCGAAATACAACGGAAGAGCTGTATTTAAAGTGAAGTACAACATGTCAGTCGTATTGATCTGGTAGAGTAGATGTCTACCTGACCAATACAGCTTCTTAATAACGCTTAACTCTTACTACAAGGGATACGGTTGCCGTCTGCGTCAACAACATGGGAAGGGGTGGCCTGATCTGAATACACGGCTGTACTCGTTGTTGTTTCCCCGTCGGAACACATGATCATGCCGATATACGTTGAGGTGGATTCTTTATATTCCTTAATTCCCCAGTCGATAACTGTGGGTGCTGCCGCGAGAGCAATCGTGGCGCAGAAAAGAAGTGTATTTATTTTACCTGTTGACATAACAAACCTCGAATGTTTTATGTGAATTGAATGAGGGGAATTATTCGCTCGTCCGGCGTCCGACATATCCAGCCTTCAGAGTGATAAAGATTAACATCCTCCCCTCTTTTTTCAGTGTGATGTAAGGGTTTTCTGTGGTGCCCCATGTTGCCGACACTACCTCACTGGAGTGAAAGGTGATTTTGTTTGCGTGCGGGGATGAGCGCGTGCACGCGTAGTCACCGTCCATGATGCCATCCATACCTATGGTGAAGTCCACGCACGAAGATATGCTTGTCAGTGCCACCGTGACCAATAAGCAGTGTTTCAGTTTGAGCATCAAAATGACCTTCAATATTTTACATTGAAATATTACAACATTCCTGCTTGAAAATTACACGTTTTTTGTTAATTAACACCTGCGGGATAGCGATGCCATGGAATGCTATTTAGTGCCATGATGGCATCAAGAGTAACCGCCCCCTGATTAACCTGGGCACTTGTACCGATCATGCCAATCTGGTAATTACCGTCAGCTTCAGATGGCGACCAGTCACCCACACTGGCTTTGTATATCGTGGACAGAATATCATCATCCTGAACGCTTCGCGGTGCCTGGGGGAACGTTCGGACAAACTCATTCCGGTCATCTTTCGCCAGCGCCGCCCATGCGATGTGATCTCTGGGCTCGTCAAGCACGCTCTTTGCCGACAAGACAATAGCGTTAAGGTCACTCGTGTTTGACAGTGCCGAGAAGTAGGCGCGGCTTATCAAATCCAAAAAGGCATCCGGGAGTGGCCTGTTCTGTTCGGCAAACTCTGCGGGGACGTGAACGTCTTGCAGTAAAGTGAATATCGCCATCAGTTTGCCGTTGAGTGCATCCAGCGTTTCTGTGTTTTGCACCGTTACAGGTAGTTGGTATTCTTTTAACAAGCGTGATGTCCAGCACAGTGGTTCGTCATCTGGTGAGTTGCTCTCACAATGTTCGATTCGATACTTATGATCGATTTCCATCAGTACAGCGTGGTTGCTTAAACTGCCCCAGTAGGTAAGTGTAGAAATGGATGCGACACCTGACAGCCAGACAGTAAGCATTGTCAGCTTTAGCTCTCGCCTCGCTGATTTTTCGTTGGCGGTAAAGTGCCGGGCAACAGCGTATATGACTCCCCATGCAATTATCGAGTATACGACAGAGGAAAGTGTGGAGCCTGTTTTAATTGATGCGAAAAAGTGGGTGTCTCGCAACAGAGTGCCGACAGCAGCAACGGAGGCGCTGACTGTGATGTATGTCACTGAAAAACCACCAAAGGACTCACCGTTACGTTTTGCCTTTCGTATGGATGCGTACAGTGCAAGCAGCGATAAAAATGTCAGGAGACCCGACAGGTGCCATGCCTTATTGAGAAAGTCGCCTGATAATACACCTGCCACGTCAATGCCGGGCATACTCATGATGGCATCTACTACTGCATTGCGATTGAAACCAAAGGACTGCGAAAGTGAGGTGGACATAAAGAATATTGATGACACCTGAAGTGTGACAAATGACACTATCGTTAACAGCCATGTTAATGCTGATGCGGGGCGCTTATCACTCTCTTCGTCATGATGCGGCAAGGTAAGTATCACCATCGATATTGCGGGAATAAAAAAGAGAGCTGTTGCAACGAGCATCATCATGTCAGCAGGTACGGGTATCATGGCACAAATAAAAAGTGCCAGGATGGTCGCGAACAGGATATGCTCCCGGGCCAAAAACAGCTTTTCTTTCAGCGTCGATGTCCACACCGTGACTTCAGGTGTGGGCGCGCACTCTTTGTTGTCGGTGTTAACATCAGCCATCACTTCGTAAGACGGAAGCTCAAGTACTGATGCGATAGCTTTAGCTGTCGACATTGATGTTGGGCTACCTGACTCGATGCGCTGTATTGTTCGCGGGCCCACGCCAACCATATCGGCTAAAGATTGTTGGGTGATATCCAGTGATTCCCTGTGTTTTTTGAGTAAAGGTAATAAAATTTTGCTACTCACAACGCGGCTCCTTTTGCGTTAATTTGATATTAACAAAGTAAGTCATGCAGATTGGATTAACCACGGTTTCAGTGCGACACGAAGGCGACATTGATGCGACATGCCTTGTTTTTAAAGGGGTTCTACTCATCAATGTTGCCTCCGGTTAGGGGTGCTCAGCTTTTTTTAAGGAGGTTTTTGAGTCGTTGCATGCCCTGCCAGGTGTAGTAACATTCGTCATATTCACTTTGATCACACCCGACGTCATAAAGTTGGGTACCATTAACATCACAGATAATTGTCGTCATTCTGCTGTCACCCCAATGCTCACGTCCCTGGGAGAATACGACGACTAACATTTCGTTTTCACTGTTCCCCTTGAATACGGCAATGGCAGGCACATGATCTTCAAAAAATGCCTGTTTCCAGTTTGGCTCTTCAGGATCTAAGGCATTAAAAACACGAGCCTCGTCATTCCACCAGTACAAACGAGCACCGCCCGCTTGCGGGGCATCTTCACGGTGTAAATTCCAGATGTCGAGCAGGGCCTTAACACCGTCATCATTTTCAAAGTCCATGTATTTCAACGCGCCCTGTGCGGAAAGTGAGGAAAGTGCCGGCGACAGATCGGACAACTGGCCTTGCAGAGACGCTTGATTGAAAAATGCGTGATTGAGCTCTTCTCTTAAGGATTGTTTTGCCTTGGAAACAGGAACGTTGTGGAAATCAGCAAAAGAGCTAAGCTTTAAATCCGTATCTTTGCTTTTAAGGCCGTGCAACCATTCCACACCGTCATGCACCATGACGCTGAACTGTCCGGCAAGAGATTTTGGCATGAATTCGCACATTTCTTGCTGTCCGGCAAAGGTCGGTGATAAGCCTGTGTACACCAGTCCAAGCCAGGTTTGGTAGCTTTTCATATTTAAAGGCGACGATATTGCCACTGCTGACTCAACGTATTTTTTTGCGATGCTTTCCATTACCCGACCGGATAAATGTGTATCATAAAAAACATTTCCCCGAAGCTGACCATTTTCGAGTTTCATGCCAACAAAAACGGGATACTTATCAAACGCAGTTTCAGACCATGGGTGTGACCACCCGTATTTCAGAGCATTTTCATAAACAAGTGATACCTCAATGTTTGCTTCATGAAGCTCGTTGATATGATCGAGTGACTCACTGATAGATGTCTCAATGTCGGTGTCATAGTTTCTTTCAAGGACGGCTGAGTTGGTGAAGTAGTGAATGTGAAACTCACCATCTTTTTCTGCCACATGCGCCAGGCGAAGCATTTTTTCTTTATTAGGGAAGCGAAGCGCGGCGACAGTATTGAGAATTTTGGTTTTTAACGCACTGATTTGTTCTGGGTTCATAGTCTTCAATATGTTTATCTTGGTGTGGAAGATGGTAACAAATCGAAGAGTTTTTAACAACGAAAATGTTTTACTTTTTCAAGTATTGAACGCCATTTTTTGTGAAACGAAAGAGGATGATGTTTCCGTTTATTTCAGCAATATCACCACCTTTTAAATCGGGTAAGAATAGTGAGTTTTGCAATGATTCCAATGCCGCATTTGTGTACATTGAGTCAGGCGAAGAACGGGCAACTTTGATGTTGGAAGGTTTCCCGTTTTTAAGTATGTCAAACGTAAAAACGACAAACCCCTCAATGATAATGTCGTTTGAAATGTTAACGACCTCTTTGTAAATATAATCCCCAGGAGAATAATCATTTCTTAAGAAGCCCATAGGGTCGTTGGGTTTTGGATTTGAATGTTTGTATTTTTGAGGGGGCACGTAACCCGAGCTTCCGCCATTGTGGCAATGGTAAGGCTTTGACCCTCCATGGCAACCATTTTTATTTGTTCTGCCTGAATGGGCGTATACAGTGCTTTGACAAAAACAAAGTAGTGTTATTAATAATAGTTGTTTGCGCATCATCTTTTCTCAAAATTTAACAGATGGATAGTATCATCATTTTTAATGAAGAACGAGGCTGTAATCACAGCCTTTTGTTAATGATCGCAAACACGATGCTAGCTTAGGATGGCGATACCAATACCGACAGAAACCAGCATACCAAAGAGACCGATACTTTCCTTTGGTGGGTTTTCGATATTGGCAATATACTCTGCGCCTTCCCGTGATTTGAGTTGTTTGGCCAGACATGCGGACTCGTACGCAGCCTGCCGTGCATCAAGCTTGGTTACCTTGCAGAAGCTTCCTTGTGTGCGGAAATGATCAAGCAGGCTTTCAGCAGCAGTTTTTGAGCCAAGCTCGGCGGCGAAGCCCCACAGGGTTATCCCTGTTTTTTTGTCGAAAGGGAGAAGGTCTCCACCTGTATAGAAACTGGAGGCCAAGTCGTCGATCGCATCGATATCACCTTTGGTGGCATCACTTATGAGCGCATTCATTTCGTCTTTAAGTGCGTAAATTTCATCGGTTGATAACGTGCGATCAAGGTTTATATCGTAGGCGAGTTGTTGTGCCCGTCTCATTGATGGTGGTGATAGCAAGTGCGGACCAAAGAACAGTGTGACCATGGATACGCCGAAAGCGCCGATAGCCACGGGTAGACTGGCTACGAAACTGAACAGCAATGCCACACTGAGTGATAACCATACAATCAGGACAGTTGGCACAAACCCCCAGCTCATACGACTGCGAAGCATGAGCAGCCAGTGATCTTTCACTTCGGATTGTGCGTCGCCGCAACGTTGGATCTGCTGGTCGTTACTCGGCAGGAGTTCATGCAGTGACATTTCTTTGATGGCATCAGAGATTTTCTGTTTCTTGGTTTTTTCTCGCTGTTCATGCTTGACTTTTACGAGGGTGCTTGCCGGTTCGGCCTCACAAAGGTCATGATAGCTGCTGCATTGTAATGCCGAAGAAATGGACTTCGCGGTTTCAAAAGAGGCTTCCTCCCCTTTTTCAAGGCGCTGGATTGTTCGCGTTGAAAGATCTGCGGCAATGGCCAGGCTTTCTTGGGTAAAGCCGGCCGCCTTTCTTTTTGTTTTTAAGTTGCTGAGTATGACCGCCATGATTTCCTCCTGGTTGGCGTAATTCCTGGAGGTAATGATGCAGAATGATCGGCATGAAAACCACGACAAAAACACGACAAAAATACGAAAGTTTTTAAAGCATCATAATGTTACATCCACTTTTTGCGTTTTTCAATGCAAAAAGTCGAGTTTGGCCTCAACTTAACTGTTGTTGGTTTAATTCTTGCTTGAAAACGCATGTACACAAAAGGATTTTTTTATGAAAAAGACAATTATGGCAATTGCCACCATCCTCTCTTTTGGCGCTTCAGCTGAAATAGTGGAAACAGTGCCTGTGAGTTACGTTTTTGATATGCCCACGGACTCAGGTACAGAAGATTACGCTGACCATACTGGCGAACAGTTGACAGACGGGCTTATCCACACTGATGATGAATGGCTTTCAGATGTTGGCAGAGGTTATGCTTATGATATCGTAGGCTGGGGAGAGTGGGCAGCGGGTGCGGATGTAACCTTTGTAAATATCGACTTCAATTTCGGTGACACACGTTATCTGGACTCACTCTCTTATGGTGCGTTTACCGATCAGGGTGCGGCCATTTACGCCCCGGATGTGAATGTGTACGCTCTTGAGAATGGCGTGTGGGAATTAAAAAACACACTTACCGTGCAACACCAGTTGAGAGATGAAACTATCAGCACAAGAGATCTGTTTACCATCGATTTGGGGTTTTACGCGGAGCAAGTGCGTTTTGAGGCAGTAAGAACGCAAGACGTGCCTTACCGCGAGCACAACTGGACATTTATCGATGAAATTGATTTCTTCACCAATTCAAACCTAAATTCAGCCGTATCTGTGAACACAGGTTTCGGAGCAACAGGTCTGCTAATGGCCGGACTTCTTGGGTTTTCCATGAGAAAGCGGAATGGCAGGAAGTAATTAAAGAATATTTTGTTTTGCCGGCCGGATTTTGTTTGCCTGAGCAACGAGTTTTGTTACAATGGATGTGATTTCGCGCAGGAAGTGCGAACCCGTATATTGAGAGCGAAGGGATTTGCCATGAATTTTCTTACATTATCCGGCGTATGCGCCATTTTGTTCCTTGGGGCACTATCACTTAGCAAGAGTGAGAGTGTGCCAGAGCCAAATGTAAACATGATCGGATTTAAACACCTGGAAAAATACCGTTCAGAAGAGGTCAACCCGCCTTTCCGCACAGCCGGAATGAGACTAAAAGAGCCTCTCTACGCCAACGATGCCAATTTTGTTCACGAACAAATTTATATTGATAATGACGGGAAAATTGTTTCCCGGATTGAAGTGTATAATTTTGGTGAAGACAGGGTTTCTTGTGAAGCCTTTGATGCTAAGGTGTGGGCCGCAGTCTCAAAACCGGAAAGCCTGACTTTTAAAGTTAAATCAGAAAATGAACTTTCAGGACCGATGGATGTTTACCTGAAAAGGCGTGCGGCGTGTGATAGCGACAACGCTTACGTAACCTACCTTTTATCTATGAACAGTGTATCACTGGCTCACGATGAATGGGAGAGTGTGCCAGCGACACTTATCGATTCCGACACCTGATAAAAAATGATGTTTTGGTGTCGGAAATCAATACAAAAAAAAGAGGTGATTACTTTTTCCTTCTCTTTCTCACCAGCACGCTTTTGTGGCCTGTGCGATTCCTGGCAGGTTGGACAGAAAGCCTTCTTGTTGGCGTTGCGTCCAGCGTTATTTCTGGTTTTTTACTGCTTCGCATGTTCTGTCTTTATCATGATTTTATGCATGGTGATATCTTAAGAAAGAATAAGTGGGCAGACGTGTTGTTTACCGTGTTTTCTGTATTGCTTCTTACACCGAAGAACGTGTGGCGCGAGACGCACAATTATCACCATACCAACAATATGAGAAGAGGGGCTACGCATATCGGGTCCTTTAAGCTTGTGATTGTTGAGGATTGGGCGGCCATGTCACCAGCCGACAGGAAGGCGTACAAAGCCACCCGGCACCCTTTGACTGTACTGCTGGGAACTATAACCATGTTTATTGTCGGTATGATCATTATGCCAGTGTTGCGCAACATAACTTTCCTACCTCCACATTGCATACCAAATCTAACTGGAACCATGCAAGTGCCGCTATGGATTCAACGGTGTTTATTAAAATGTCACCATTGATGTGCTGGATGACAGTGAGAAGACGTTTGTGAAGAATTATCCGGAGTGAAGGTTTTAGATAAAATGCCGGCATAGCCGGCTTTTTTTTGCCTAAAATGCATTGTAAAAATACAACAAAAATGTTTTAATGTGTGAATATTAACATCGAAAAAAAGGTTCCAGTAATGAGCAAGACTGTTGTTTTCTTGATTCTGTTGTTCACATCTTTTTCTGCTTTATCCACAGCGTTTAAAGTAACGAGCAACGATCAGACTCAACTGGTATCAATGGTTGTACCACCAATGGAAGGGTTCTCTTTGATTGTTGCTTGTGTTGCCGACGAAAGAAACTCAGGAGATTGGATGTGCGATACGTTGACCTGGCGCTCATCCGGTGCAGAATCAAATGAAACTCTTGCAATAAGTGAGAATTACCGCTTTCACGTTGTTGGTTTGCTCAACAGTAAAATTGGCGTGGAGTACAGCGCTGTGTTGGGATACGAACCCTTCATTCCGTCCACCCCGTCAATTCAGAATCCGGTTATCAGTGGGATTTGTTTTGCGGAGTTTAATCGTGGAATAGCACTTACCTTCTTTGGAAAGTGAAAGTTGTAAATTTTGGTATTTTGAAGAATAAGGATTAAATATGACTTACCCTAACCTGATCGAAAAGGCTGCTGAGAAGATCCTTATGCCTAAACCCCGCGGTGAAGTACCTGTAAAGTATTTGGGCCTGATGGGGTGTAATGCTCCTGTAGTGCACACAATGGCGAACGTACTGCAAAAGGCAGATCTGCGTTATGTATGGGTAAAGAGAGATGACGATAATGCTCGTTACCTGTTCGCTTTTGCCGACGAAGAAGATAAAAACGCGATGCTCGCACACTTTCTGAAAATACAGGAAGGTGTGATTGATGAGGCTGTGGTTGCTCCTGTCAGCGGCAATTATATTGGCAACCTAACGCTCGCTCTCAATAAAGGCGGGTTACGGTTTTTTGAAGTTGTCTCCAACTGGCTGGAAAGAGAGTATTCTCCGTATCCTGATTTGCTGGCATGGAGACGCGCTGTAGATGGGTATTTGAGCTCACTGATGCGTGATGAAGAACCGCTTGAAGCAGAAGTCTTTCGTATGGTTTCCCTGATGGCAAGGCAAGCTCCTTCTGAAGAGCAAAAGCTGCTGACGAACGCTCTTATGGAGGCTTCTCGCCGGGTGTTGAAAGTTGTTACCGACAAAAAGATGATTCCCACATACTCCATTAGCGATCATATTTCCATGTTTAAACATGTACTGTTTAGGCACGCGAAAGATGGCGGGAGAAAAGAAGTTCCTCTTGGTAGTGGTTTCTCAGACCTATGGGGTAATTTAAAGTTAATGAACGAACGTTTTTTTGATCTCGATGATGAGTTTGGAGACGTTATCGAGTTTCTTGACGAATCCCTGCCGGTAACAGGTTGTTTTTTAACGGCAGAGCCTCGTGAAATATACGTCAATAACGATCACAACACATGGTTGGTGCTAAACTATGGTACAGGCGACGAAGACGTGGTACCACTGATTGACTTATACCACCCTGCCTTTGATGAACCGGTTGGTATTGACCGCAAAGGGTTGTGCAAAACCCTGACCGCACACCTTTACCTGGTAGCTTCGGGGATGAGGTTGAAGGCTATCAAGGGGCGCATTGAAAAGACCATTATTGATCTGGCTTATCACGGGAAAGAAAATAGCCCAAAAGTTTTTGATGTGTTGTCCGATGTGGTGTCAGACATAGAAAATGTGGTATAACGTGTTGTTGATATGATAAAAAGCCCGCTTAAGCGGGCTTTTCTTTTGCAGTAACATTAATCTCGACTAGGTCAGCTTCAACATAAAGAAATGCTTCTCTCTGTTTTCCGCCGTGTCAGTGAGTTGCAAGGGGTGTTTTTCGCTGTTGAAGTGGAAGTGTCGCGTAGAACACCATGTTGTGTGATGTTTAGAAAACAAAGAGGAAACCCCTCGGGACGGTTTCATCTCAATGATGTTGCATGCATTGGCCATGAAGGTCACAACACATGTTTTACTTGGTGAATCATTCCATGATGTATCAGGGTGACCGCCGGCCATAAAAGCCCAGTTGCTTACATAGGATGCATGCGCTGCGACACCGATTAGTTTCGGCGCAAATCTCATGTTATAAGGGAGGATTGCCAGTCTCGCGGGTGCTGTTTTGCGGCTTGTCTCGCCATGAAGCACAGCGCGGAAATTGTCGTTAAGCTGTAAACAAAGAAGGTAGAGGATCCTTTTTGCGTGGCTGTCTAAATCTGTCGTGCGCCCACTACCGTTAACGATAATCATAAATGGCGTAGTGGTTTCGATGATGTCACCTGTTGTCACAATCGTTTCGGGGTTGTGACCGGGATTGAACAGTGACATAACGGAACGGACTGCACTGTCGATGGTGTAACGTAAAGTGTAGAATCGTCTGTCCGCATGGTTCACGGCAAGAGAGAGTATCTCAAGATAATGTTTTTCGTCTTTTGTGAAACGGTCTGAATCGGCGGCAAGCTGGATTTCATCGCCATTCGGGCAACCAGTATCCAAAAGTTCGTTCATGGTCGGTTTGTTGTCTTCCGCCGCCTGGTCATACTTATCCCGGAAATACAGAGTGATGGCATAAGCCATTTTTTGAGCGGGGAAGTCATGCCGGCCATGTTCGATATCAAGTAGCTCACATTCAATCAGTGAGCTGATGGTGTCCCAATCAGGCTTTTCGTTTTCCAGCCAGGGGGCGTATTTCATGTTCTTGATTTTCCGCTTTACGTCATCAGACAAACGAAATAAAGCTCCGTAATAGGTCAGGTCAATAACCTTTATCTCACTGGTATAAAGGGCAAGTTGTTCCGCTACCGAGCAGGCTTCACTGTCTTCTACGACAATAATACCACCATTCTTTCCTAAAGCAGGGATGCCGGCTTCCTGCTTAAACACATTGTAGTATCGAGGGTAAGGCGCGAATACGAACGTTTGTTCACGCCAGTATTCAATCGGCACGTCTTTCATTTTCACCTTGCTGGGCAGCGTGCCGTGTTTGTTGATAAGCGGCAATTTTTGCAAATGCCAGAGTGTTTCAGCAAGCGTTTCGATGGTGTCTTTTGAGGTGTCACCGGGAAGGTTTTCTTTCAGTCCGGCTTCGGTCAGCTTAATAAGCGCCAAGGTTTCAATCATCGTGCCTGTCGGTGATGAAGCAAACAACGTCTCGCAGTGTGGTTGTGGACGCTCTTTAACCTCATGAGCAAGATGCAGGGCGTTCCATGAGTCCCAACCCAACAAGGCGGCGGTAAAATCGCGACACCACGCTAAACTTGGTGCGGGAGTGACAGATTTTTTACAAGCAGCATGAAAGGCTTTGATGCGCTTTTTGAGCGCAGGTAATGAAGGTACATATTGATTGTTTAACATAGCATTATCCAATAAAACATAGGCGTGTCGACTCGAAGAGAGTGATGCGCCTCCAATGCAATATGACACACCTACCAGACAATGGTATGTGATTGATATTGAGTTTTAAAAATCAGATCCCCAGAAGGGTTTCCCCGCAACGCGGTGGAGGCGGAATGCGCTCTGAAGCACAATTAAATATTAACACAAAAATGTGAAGAGTTAATATTTAATTGCGTTTTAATTGGGAATGGATGAAAGAAATCTGGCTGAGTTAACGATTTAGCTCATCAAACTCAGCAGAAACACGGCGTCCGCAAATCTTCACCTTTGGGTTTCCACGTGTCAACACCAAAGCCGAATCATCAGGACGCCCAGCGTCCTTCATCATCTTGATGAGTTCGGAAAAAGGATAGGCGGCTACCCTTAAAAAGTTACTCATTGAACGTTGCTCTCATGGTCTTTGGTTTCGTACGCCGAATTCGCCTACGACCTTTGATGACCAATGTGCAGTCGGCCAGTGTGCGAACATAAAAATCAAAATCATCGCAATGTTTACTGTGCCATTGTGGTGAGCCTTCAGACCCAAGTAGGTTGTAAGACACAAAGATAACACTGTCGAAATCAGCACAAAAACAGCCTGCTCTTCGGAAAATTTCTTAAGTGCAACAAACATATCAAAAATGGCGTTAGTAATGAACATTCTTTTGTCGCTTTGGTGTTTGATAAAAAAACAATCTACCACAAATTTATTGTTGTTTTCAATAACAATTTAATCCGCTCAACGCTGAACGCTGATTGCTATGATACAATGCGTACAGCAAGGGGTGCTATTTAGGTCCGTAACGCAAGGAAGCGATTATGTTCAGAATCATTAAGAGAATACTCGGATACTTCTTTTTAATATTCCTGTTTGCCGGAAGTTTCTTTTATTTCGACTATGTCAATTCACCAAATGGACAACTGGTACCACCACCGGTGAAAATGCTGTTTCCTTCTCAGTACGGCTTGGTTTGCGAAGGGAATGTTTGCGTAGATAACCCGAACCGCATCAAAGAAGCCGTCGAGGCGTACAAAACAGGTATTGATGATCTGGCCAGGCTTGGCGTTTCATTGAGATATTACAATCCAAAGTTTGTGTTTTGTGAAGGTTCAGCATGCTTTAATGAATTCAATGCAGTATCGGGCAGGAAGAATGCGCGTACACGCGGTGGTAACTACTCTTTCTTTGGTGCATTCGCTGCGCCAGACTCATGGAAGCGCGAGGTGGTGTTGCATGAGTTAATTCATCAGGCGCAATACCAACGCTTCCCGGTAAAAGCGTTTTTTATGCCGGAATGGGTCATTGAAGGCATGGCTTATCACCACAGTAAGAGTGATCCCATAAAAACCCCCAAGGATCTTCAACCTGCCCGTGAAAAATATAACGCGTGGGCGGGTGAAATGTCTTTGTCGGAAGCTCTTGATGGCATTGATGCCTGGTCTAAAGATAACGTTAAATACGACTGGAGACGCGTATTCTAGCGCAACCGGAACGCGTGCCTTTTCATCGTCTCTTCGGGGGCGGTGGGTATGTCTATCACATCTGCACGTAAAACATCCTGTTGTGATGGCTTGTGTGGCAGGAATGTAACAAGGTTAAGCTCTATTTCGTAGGCCGGCGTCATAGCTTTGATGTTTTCTGTGGCATCAGCAGGTCCTGTTACAATAAGCAAATCGCGTTGAGAGTGCCCTTCTTCAGGTGTGAATCTTTTTGTGAAACCTGTCGCCGGATCTAACGGCCGTGCAACCAACTCACTGAGCGGGGTGTCGCTCCCCGACAAATCATGTATCATCGTGATCCCGGAATCATTGTCGTAAGCGATTAAACAGTCTTTTCTGCATAAAACCTGACCGTTTTCGTTATCGGCAGCGGTTATCAGTGAGTGGGCCATGCTGCGAAAATCCTCTCCGATGCCGAAATGCCGGCCGTCACCGTAACTAAAAACGTCGCCTTGCCGGAGCGCCTGGTTAGCAGAGGTGTCAAGGAGATTGCCAAAATTGCAACTCATCCGCATTTCGTCTTCATCAACACCCTGGTGGAAGGAACTTGCTTTTTTGTTTATGCCAGGGTCAATATCAGGGCCCATTATTTCAGGATAGGCGGTGAGCTCGGGTGTTTTCTTGTTGTATATCTCGACGCCATTTTCCCAAACACGGAGAATATCAACTTGATGGGGCTCGAAAACAACAATAACATCGTCGTTTTCCGTACCTTCGATGTGGATCGCATCTTTTTTCTCAATGAAAGCGTCGCGCAGATAGTAGTCCGGGTTCGTGTCGAATTTGTCTGCCGGTGTAAAAAACTCGCTGTTAGCCTTGTCTTTAACCGGATCATTAAACGAGAGTTCGACTTCGTACACATAAATTTTGCCCGAGCCGCGATTGGCTTCCATCATTTCACCAAAATGATCAGCAAGATTTCTTCCTGTTGTGAAAAAGAAGCCGGAGTCTTCACTTTCATAAAAGTTAAGCCCAATCTTCTCTTTATCAAATTCTTTGAACAGGTTGGCGGAGCCGTGATAAGCAAGCATGTTAATAAACCAGTTTGTGGTAAGTGGTTTATTTTATCACATGCTTTGCAGGATGCTTTAAACCGCCAGATGTGGGTTTTTCATTTTAGCTTTTCTTAACAGAGCAGCGTAAGCGGCGCGGAGATCGGTGACCGGGTAGTCTGTGATTTGATTTTTACGGTACCATACACGCGCAACGGGATAACACCTCACAAGCAGCGTGTGACCAACAATCCTGCCATTTTTCACTTTTTCAACCAGAACGGCATTTTCTGACATAGGGCAGTGCTTGTGAGTGCTGCCAAAAATAGCAAGAAGAATGAGGCCGAGGAACAATATTCCGAAAAACCCGGTAGCAAAAAGGAGTTTTGTCATTAAGTAAATACCATCTGATTGTGCTGCATTATAATGAAGCAAAAGACACCAAATGTCAATGTGTGCTGCGCCCGGTCAGCTCGCAATATTCATCGACTTCAATTTTCTGTAAATGTACACAGAGTAAGATGTGGCAGCCACTAAAAGCAGTAATAATAAATTCATAAATTGTCACTCAATCAATTAATTAAACACTGTTCAAAAAAGTATGATATCATACAATTAAACAGTGTTCACAAAAATTGGAAATATAATGGGGCGAAAAGGCAAACACACCCGCGAAGAGTTCAGGGAGCTGGCGTTATCTGAAATGGAAACTCACCTTGAAGCATCGCCGGCAGAAAATCTCAGCTTAAGAAATCTGTCAAAAAGGATTGGTTATTCACCGGGGATGCTGATCTCTGTATTCGGCAGCCAGTCTTTGTTTTTACTTGAGGTGAACAGCCGGACGTTGGATGAGATGACAGACCACCTGAACAGCAAAGGGGGTGGCAGTACATTACGTGACAACCTGTATCGTATCGCTGAAGGGTACCTGGAATTCGCTGAACAGAACCGGTATCGCTGGAAGATGGTTTTTGAGCACAAGATGGCAGAGGGTGAGCCTGTCCCTGATTGGATGCAAAATAAAATCGATACGCTGTTTGCAAATCTGTCACACAGCATATTTCCCGGCAGTGAGACACCATCAAATGAACAGGCAGACCTGATGGCCAAGACACTGTGGGCATCTGTGCACGGAATCACACAACTCTCGCTCGACGATAAGCTTTTCATCGATGCAGGAATGGATGGGAAATCAATGATCAAAGTGTTGGTGGATAATTTTTGCGCCGGCATAAACAAGAACATCGCGGAAAAGTAACAGGAGTGAATATGAGTGACAGTAACGGAAGCCCCGCGGCACTGATAAAATCCAAGCAGTTTCTCCCCTATTTTCTCACGCAGGTTATGGGAGCATTTAATGATAACGTGTTCAAAAATGCCCTGATCCTGATGGTCACCTTCGCGGCGGCTAACAGTTTACCGCTTGATTCCAACATCATGATTAATGCGGCAGCTGGACTCTTCATCCTGCCTTTCTTTTTGTTTTCGGCGACGGCCGGCGCGCTTGCTGACAACGTTGAGAAATCGAAGCTTATCCGGGTAATAAAGCTTGCAGAAGTTGGGCTGATGTCGCTTGCGGCGCTGTCGCTGTATTTCGAGAATTACCTCGCTCTGTTCGGCCTGCTCTTTCTGATGGGTACCCAGTCCGCCTTCTTTGGGCCGGTAAAGTACGCCATCCTTCCTCAACTGGTTAAGCCAGAGGGGTTGATAGGCGCAAATGCCCTGGTGGAAATGGGGACCTTTATCGCTATTCTTGCAGGCACAATAACAGGCGGGCTACTTATTGGGCTTGAAAACGCTACGGTAATGGTGGCGGCATGCGTTGTCGCCTTTTCCATCGTCGGTTATCTGTCCAGTCTGAAGATCCCGAAAGTGCAAACAACGGGTACCGGTAAACGTGTTGGGTTCCACCCCGTAAGACAAACCATTGATACCATCAAGATCAGTTACGGAAATCGTACGATATTTCTCTCAATCATGGCCATCAGCTGGTTCTGGTTTATGGGGGCGAGTTACCTGACGCAATTCGCCAATCTGTCAAAACTTCATCTCAACGGTAACAACGAAGTTGTCACCTTGCTTCTTGTTGCATTTTCGGTTGGTGTAGCGCTTGGCTCAATGGTGTGTGAGCGGTTGTCCGGAGGTAAAGTGGAGCTGGGTCTGGTGCCGATAGGTTCTCTGGGAATGAGTATTTTTGGTATCGAACTGTTTTTGGCGACGAACGGACTCAATGCGTCTGGCGACTTAATGGGATTCTCAGCATTTATGTCGCAGCCGCACGCTTACCGTGTACTGTTTGATCTGAGTATGATTGGGGTGTTTGGTGGATGTTTTATCGTTCCGCTTTACGCAATGCTTCAGCAGCGAAGTGATGAGGGTGAAAGAGCCAGGGTGATTGCGGCAAACAATATTTTCAATGCGATTTACATGGTTGTCAGTGCGGTGGCTGCCGGCGTCATCCTGGGGTTAATGGGACTATCAATACCAGAGTACATCCTTGTTTTATCGCTGATGAACCTGGTGGTGGCGGCTTACGTGTATTGGCAGGTGCCAGAATTTGTTCTGCGTTTCTTTATCTGGATCCTGAGTCATACCATGTACCGCGTAAAACATAAAGGGTTGCACAATATCCCTGACGAAGGTGGCGTGGTTCTGGTCTGCAACCATGTCAGCTTTGTGGATGCGCTGTTGATTGCCGGTGCGGTACGTCGCCCAATGCGTTTTGTTATGGATAAAAATATTTTCAACTCACCGGGCCTGCACTGGTTCTTTAAAATCGCAAAAACAATTCCAATCACCTCGCAAAAGCAGGATCCGGAACTGTTCGCTCAGGCTTTCGATACGATCAGTGGTGCACTGAAAAATGGTGAAGTGGTATGCATTTTCCCGGAAGGGAAGTTGACACGCAATGGTGAAATGAACACTTTCCGCCCCGGTATCGAATGGATCATTGAACGTGATACCGTGCCAGTGGTACCGATGGCGCTGACTGGACTGTGGGGATCTTTTTTTAGCCACGAAGGCAAAGGTGCCTTTAAAGTAGGGAATGGTCGCTGGTGGTCACGCGTCGGGCTTGAGGCGAGTGCGCCAGTCGCTGCTGAAGAGGTGTCGGCTGAACTTCTGCAAGACAGGGTGTCCACGCTTCGCGGAGACAATGCCTGATTGGTGTGTTAAATAAGAAAAACCGGCGCAGGCCGGTTTTTTTATGTAGGTTAGCAACGTAATCGTTACAGCCCAAGAAAGTCCAGTGTTGGCCCGCTGAGCTGCGGGTTTTCAACCTGCGTGTCATCGATAATGAATACATCAGCATTAAACGGTGCGCCAGGGATGGGTAAACTTGAACTCATTTTTGCCTTGAAGATGTAAGTGCAGACGGCAAACAACTCTTCCCCGGTGAGGCGACTGTACAGGGAGCCCTGTTCGTCCATGGCGATATCGGCCTCGAATCCTTTGGAGAAATCACGGGTAGCACGAATGGTTGTAAACAGCACTTTGTCTTTTGCCGTGACGGGATGGACAAGCAAGGCACGACAATCAAACTCAGGTATCGATTTTTCTTGTCCGTACTGACGCAGCGGCTCCGCCTCCTGACAAAAAGTATCCGGTAGGTTTTTGTTTCCCCATGTCCAGATGAGAGAACCGTTGCTGTAATCAGTTGTGCTGGCAAGAATGGCCCGGTATGATTTGTGTTTACTGGTGTCGGAAGGATTTTTGACATCGTAATATATGGCGCATTGTGATACGAAATCATAAACACCGGCGGTGGTTTTAGAGTCAAGCGATTCCTTTTCCATGAAAGCGGTAATGCCGGCTCTCATCCTGTTTACGCTTGACAGCAAATTAGACATGTCACTTCCCTGTTTGGTTAAACAGGGATGTTATCACAAAAATGGCGTGTGTTTTTGCGGGCGCGCAATTGCGCCCCGGTGCTCTATTTTACGATTTCTTCGCAGAACGCCTCAAAGTCAAGGTTAACATTGGCCATTCGTTCAACAAAATCAAAGTACACCTTATCTGCTCTCGAAGCGCTAAAAAGCACCCTGCTGTTATCTGGCTCGTCAAGATCGAGAAGGTATACGCCTAAACCAAATCGCTGGTTGAGATAGCGCAAGTCACTTTCCACTGAACCTGCGTTTAGTGTCGTAATGACCAGATAGGCGTAATTAGCCCAACCTGAGTTAAACAGCGCCTGGCTGGCAATTTCCTGATAAGAACGCGTGCCTGTGTTGCCGATGTCGAGTTTAACTTCAAATGAATACAGGGAGAGGTCGTTGCCATTCACCTTTCTCGCGCACTGTCTCAGCAAGGTGCTGTAATTCTCTGTGGGATTGTGGCAACCCACAATGTCCGGGTGACGCCAGCGATTATCGTTACGTTTACCTTTTCTGGTGCGTTTTTCGTCTATGCGCATGCATGTCGTTAGATCAAACTCGCTACTGAGGCATTTTATAAGAGTTGCATATGTGCTTTTTTCACTGGGCAAGGTTGCGGTGCTATGCTCGAAAATGTCGTTTTTACTGTCAACAGTTTCGTCTTCTGAACTCATGTCGTCGGAAGGGACGTGATTATCAGTGTCGTTTATCCAGACTAATTTTCTTGGTGTCTCTGAGCGGAGTAAATCTATGTTGTCGTTGCTTTTTGCGATGGCTTCTCGTTTATTGCAAAGTAGCGTAACAGTATCGTTAATAAAAGCGTCTTCTGTTTTGCCTGAGTCGACAAGTTTTTCCTGGTATAAGGCCGGAAACATATTCTTGAGTGCTAACGTTATATCTTTGGGGGTCATGGGACGCCCCGGTCTTGCTTTTAGTACAGAGTGAACATTTTTTTCGTTAGTGAGAGAGCATTGTTTTCTTCCCATTTTTATCTCCTATTTTTGTAGTTATTGACGCCATTATAACCAAAAGAAATAAGCGTGTCAAGTAAGCTATTGAAAACAAAGGGGTTTTGTTGTATTATTATATATTTTTTCTATATGATAATATCGAAAAATCCGGGTTAACCTTTGATTTTTAAGGGTTGTTTACTTTTCATTGTTTTTTTTATTTCCCGTGTGAAAATTTTCGTTTTTCACGTGCTTTCAGGTGTCATTTTTATTGTTTATCAGATGGCGTGATAAAATAAAAAGTATCAAAAAAAGGTTGCCTATATGCTTGATTACTACGCCATACCAAATGTCAGAAAAATATGTCATCGCGCCAAGCAAGGTGACGAAGACGCCCTTTTAACGGTAGCGGAAGTTATCGCATTACAGGTGGGACCAAATGATATTATTACTCCGGTTCCCAACCGACATGGAGAATCTGGTGTAATGGGAGTAATTTGTGAGCATGTTGCGAGAATGACCGGGTGTACTGTGTGGGATAAGATAACCGGCGCTTCGCGAGAGTCTCAGTATGCGAGCAAAAAGAACGGCGCATCACTCACCATTAAGGAGCTGGCGTTTACGTTGAACGGTGAGCCCCCAGAGGCGGCTGACAGGCATTTCGTTATTGATACCATAAAAGATACCGGCACCACCCTGAACGCCGCGTTGGCGCTGTTACCCGGTGCACAGTCTCTGGTTTTTGCCGCGGTAGATAAAGATGTGCAGCTTCATGCAGAGAACGTGCTCCGGGGCAGGCCAAATAACGATGTGTCGAATTTGGTGTCCGGGTTGAAATCAATAACTCAAGATGGTGTCGCGTTTTCTTATGTGTATCAAGCAGTGGTAAATAACCCGGATGCGGATGAAGAACTGACAAAACAACTACACAAGCAGTTCCCTTATACACAACACGCAAGCTTGCGCGAAGGCATGCAAGACGGGTTTGTTGCCGCTTTCAATATTTCCCGGCATAAAAATCCCGTTTCGCAGCCAGGATTGAATGCGCTTATTGCCGCCAGTGAACAGCTTTCTCAGGTAATGGAGAATTATGATGCCGGGTTTCATTTCGAAGAAGGTGGCTGTTGGGGGTTTGCCGCCGCCTTGTATGATCGCACAAAAAGCATGGGTCTGTCGCCTCAGATTGTGCTTGATGATGAAGCGGTGCATTGTTATGTCAAAATTGACGGCGCTTTGATAGATCACCAAGGTTGTCGCAGCGATACTGAAGTGACTTACTCTGCTGTTGACAGGGACGCGCTGTTTGACGTTGCGGCTCAGCATGGGCTGTCAGAGCAGGATCTGCTTTCAGACATGTCATGGGGGAAAGATATTGTTGACGATGCTTTTGAGGCAGCCGCCGGCTTGCTCCCTGAAGAACCACAAAATGAGGATGTGAGAAATCGTCCGTCATTGCGTTAGTGTGTAGTGTGTGGCGATCAGGGGGTGAAACTCTCAATGCTTGCGACAACAGAATCGGCAAAACCTTCCACTGCGGTAATATTGAAAACCTGTGTGGCAGAGACGTCGCGAAACAGGATAACCATGAAATTGCCATTACGGCTGCGTACTTTTACCCGGCGCGGCGCGTTTACTTTTGTAGGGCTGATCTCCCCAAGTGCAATCTTCTTGACGCCATCGTTTTTCTTTAACGCTTTGAGAAATTCTTTTGCGCCCGGGACGACAGTGGAATGGCGACTGTTGAATTTATTTCCTCTTAACAACCCCATGGTTACTCTCCCGGATCGCCAAGAACGGTGACGTTGCGGTATTCAATAGCCTCGGCGAGACCCTTTGAGACAACTTGAGTGTTTTCGCTTGTCACGAAGCACTCGGTAACACGGAGTCTATCTTGACTGCTGTCACCTGAGTGTCCGATATTGTATATTGTCTTAGATTCAGGAAGGTAAATCCACGTATCACTTTCACCGAAAGACTCGCAGGCGTCAGTTTCACAATCAATGCAGGCTGTAATAAAGGCTTTAGGCTCAATGACATTCTGGACACGTGCAATGGCAATAATTGCGGCTTCCTGCCAGGAGTTTGAGTGGACGATATACAGGCGAGGCTGCACGTTCTCATATCCCGGGAGTTTATGTTCACAGCGAACAAGCCACGTTTGTTTTGTCATGATGGAAATCTGCTCATTTTAAGTGACGTTAAGGTAACATATTTGGTGTCTGTTTACCATTATGCAATTGCGTTAACACAACAAAAATGTTTAAATGTTCAATTATTTCAACACCAATTAATAAGGTGAACCATGCCTGCCGCAAGGCGGAATATCAGTTGAATTATCGCTCGTGGGTTGGCGTTGCACAGCGGAGGGGTCTACACCTTCTTAGGGCGTGGGGTCGCGTGTACCAGAGTGTGAACCTCAGCCATCAGGAATTTTACTGGCCAGGCAGGTTATGCCTGGGTTTCAGCCTTACGACATCACAACAGAGAAAGGTGAGCACTCACTTGTGAAGATAAAATAAAGCCGGCAATTGCCGGCTTTATTGTGCTTTAAGATTCGATGTTTTCGTTTTTTCTCTGGTAACGAAGTTGTCGCGAAAATAACGTATTGGCGTAGCGCCTCATGGGCCCGATGTCGCCATTATTCATCCACGATTCAAGTCTCATCGGCAAATCAATATCGAATGTTCTCGGGTGGCACAGTGATACAAATCGTTGTCCGGCCGGAGTCAGCGAGCAGGCGTGCTTTTCATCTCTCGAAAGGTGACCGCGTTGAAGCATTTTTTCAAAAATTTCGGAGTAGCTGCTAGTTGATCCCAAAGTGGATTTATCCTGAAACTTGCCCGTCCCCTTCCATTTGTCCATTCTTTTAATAAGTTCGTCAGGTTTGAATTTCTCAGGCATTGTGGCAACAAAAAGCATGGCTAACAGTTCAAATTTAGTGATCACCCTTGCTGCGTTGAGTCCTGATTTTTTGCAAAGCTCTCCGAAAACCAGTGCTGAGTTGCAGTTCCACCAGTATTCGAAAAGACGCTTTATGGACTGCCTTGAAGCCAGCGCCTGGTAGCCCGATGTTTCCCAGTTGCGCGAGGAACGTTCAGCCCACACCTTTTCGGGGTTACTGTGAAGCATGTAAGTGAGAATGCAACTTACAGGGGTTTCGCTGGGAAGGTTCATCCTGTCGAGGTATTGTTTCGCGCCATACGCGCCTCTTTCATCGTCGTCGGTGGCAATAACGATTTCCTCTGCCTTGCGGGCAATACCTTGAATCATTGCTTCATAATTGTTGAGGCCGTCGTTCGTCGGCACAAAAGAGATAAGCGGGCGTCCTTCGCCATCGTAGGCATGAGCCCGGCATTTTATCCACCCTTCTGCATGATGGTGCTCTCTTTGAGATAACAATTCAGGATGAGAGCGATATTCGCTGGGAAGCTCAGTGTACGGGATTTGTTTGAAGGAGAGGTTGGGGATTGATTCTATCCACAACCCGAGGCTGAAAGTGACCAGAATAACATCGTCTTTATCGGTTATCCCGTGTTTCACGATTTGTTCTACAGCATGTTTTTTTTCAGCGATAAAAATGCGCATAGCAATTATCCTATCGATATGGTGATAAGTGTCTTACGCGCAGCTTTGCTGCGAACGGTGTAAATTTATCAAAAACGATGTGTTTTGTAAATAGGTGCCTTAAATTATCCGAACAGCAATGTCGCTCTGGCTTTCATTCCTTTTAGTGAGAATAAAGGGAGGTGGTTCGCTTCAACCGCGGCCAGGCGAAGGCGGGTTTCCTTTTGCTCGCCGGCGATTCTTGTTTGAATATCAACAGGCAGCTGTTTGGCATTGATGGGGTTGCTTTCGCTGGATTTATCAAGTCTGTTTTTGCGTAATTGTTTAATGGTGAGGTTAATGCTTTGGGAGACACGATGAACGGCTTCCTTTGCTGTGATATTGTCCGCATTGAGCGCTGCGACAGCATCGTCACGCATCTCTTTCATTGTTGAGAAAGGTTTGGTTGTTCTCATACTTTGCTCCATGTTGTCGTTTTTCTAATTTGCTTCAGAGTTGAGATCATCGCTTGGAAACGGAGTGACACCCGTCACCTTTAAAGTACAGGCTTCCCATTCATCCAGTGCAAACTGCATGTTAAGCCAGTAGCGCACAGAGGTGTCTGTTGCGATAGAGAGGCGCTTCGCCATGGCCAAAGAGCAGCGCGAATTTTCATTAACGAACTCACTCAGGGTTTTTCTGGTAACACCAAGCAATTTCGCGGCATCAGTAACGCTCAGGTTTAGTCGTGCGAGGACGTTTCTTGCCAGGAAAGCGCCCGGGTGTGTGGGCTTTCTTTTCTTGTCCATTTTTTTCTCCAAATTAACATTTTGAATATTAACCTGACACGTAACGGGTGTCAACAAAATTGTTTTAAACTTGTGTTTTCGAACTTTTAATGTTGTAATGTTTCAATCGAGAAGTGAGGCGTTCATGAAAAAGATAACATTAACCATTTTTAGCTGGCTCCTGGTGCTTTGCGCGCCGGCTTGTATCATGATGAAGTTGGAGCCGTGGGTTGTGCAATTAGCTTCGGTTTTTACAATAATGGGGATTGCACTTGATTGGGTTGTAAAGAACAGGCCGGAAGATGTGGGCGTTAAAGTATGAAGCGCTTTGATAAAATCCCGGTTGGTGTGAGCGGTTTGTTCTGGTACTACGCAAATGGAAAGGATGAGCCAGAGCCGGTACTTCTGGATGAAAAGAGTCACCCCGGCGCAATGAAGGGGTTTAATGGGCGCAAGCAATCCTGGATGCGTGATGGTGAGTATCTTATCGGTCCTCAATTGCCTTCTGCAAGAACGGCTGGGTAGAAGCTGCAAGCGTCAATGTTTGCAGCTTTGATTGTTTGCGAAGAACCGTGCTTTTTATTGCTCGAAAGACGCGTGTTTTAAATGCGGATCTTCTTTTTGCTCTGATTCGAACTCGTCGAAAATAGTAGCGTTCCAGTTGCCATCAGGTGTGAAATGACTCAGCCCAGCCTGTCCACGCTGTGAATGCCTCAGCCTTTCCATCACCGCGACACGGTCATCCAAATCTAAATTGTCAGTGTTTATGAGCATGCGGTGATCATTGAAAGAGTAGCGGCCTTCATCGATATCATACACATGACCAAGAGGCGCAATGCCATCCGGGTGAAGGTGCGGGCTCTCCGTAAGCCATGCCGTGTACGTATGCGTGACACTCAAACCTTTCGTTGTGGTCCAACGATAAATGATTTCGAGAGGTTCGTCATCCATTTCGAGCCAGGTGAATATGCCAAACTGAAGGTATATAGGGTCTTCCAGTGCCACGTAAAATTTGTTTACGTAAGGTCTGATAAATTTTTTGAACTCCTGCTGGTAGTTGAGTTTGGGGATCTCAATGGTTAGCCGGTAGTTGTTGAGCCTGGGTTGCCCCATGTGCCGTGAAATCAACAGTTTGGGTCGCAATTTGATGGTATGCATGTTTTTGTCGAGATTGAGCATGTCGTATGCATGCAGCAATTGCTTGTGTTCTGGCGTCAAGGTTTCTGGCTTTTTGTCGTCAAGGGTATAGACGGCCTTACCTCGCCAGTTACTTTCGTTTCCATCAGGAGTGTAAAACTCAATCTGTTTTGGCGTGATCCGGATGAGACCGTCAGGATCGCTTCCATACAGAAAGCCGACCCCCTTCAAGTCATCCGCGCCCCATCCGAAAAGAGACTTTATTTCACCTTTAAAGTCGAAACAGTATGCGGCCATGTTGAAGTTGTACTCAAAATTAATTTCATCGAATTTATCAACATGCCAAAGATCATTGGCGTCCTCTAAAACAAAGAGTGCGTCTTTGATGTTCACGAGCTGCTTTATGCCTGCGTTAACATCATACATGCCCAATGTTGTTTCTGGTGATATGGCAACAAAGAGTGCTCCATTCATGGCGATGTTGTAAAGCGGCTCTTCGGCGTCATCGTCAACAGCAGTTCGTGATATGCGCCCGTTGTTGTCGATAACGACACTGGATGTCAGGAGGCTCTCTACAGCTTCAACAACGCGAACCCGCGTAGGAAAACGTTGTAACAACGAATCGATAACACGGTGTATGTCGTTTTGTTCGTCTTCTTTCTTAACAGGCGGGCGCACAATAAAAACAGGTTGCCGACTCTTTAATGTGCGCTCCATTTCATCATTGAAAAACGCAGGGACACGTTCATTAAAGCTTCCCAACAATACGTTGAGCGTTCTCACCGGTTTGAGGTTAGTATCGCGTGGAGATGACAAGAACGGGAATGGTGTATAGTTGGCTTTGGCTTGCCTGGTAACCTCGGACCAACTTCCACGACCGTGCTTCATGGCAACGATATCCTGTGCTTCGGAAAGCTTGCAGGTCATTTTCTTTGATAAACGTTTGGCGTCTTTTTTAGCGTCGGCAAAAGACAGGCCGGTGGGCATCTTTAAGGATGACATAGCATTTCCTTTTCACGGCTTACGACCACGCCTAAAATCATCGCCATGCAGTGAAATACATGTCTAAATGAAAATGTGTTTAAATACACTTTTCACCCTGCCCTCATACAGGCTTCGCCAAGTAGGCGTGATTACACGCGTAGGTGAAACGCAGTGTCATTATATCACGATGAGAGTGGAAAACAAATTTGTTGTTTGCAAATCGAGTGGTGTGGCGCAAAAAAACCAGCGGCATGCTGGCTTTTTAATACGCTTTTAGTGCGGGTGATGTGCTTACGCGCCGGTGAAGCCATTTGAAGTGATCCCTCCGACCTTGACCGGCTCGAAAAGCTTGAAGGTTTCTTCCTGATTCATAAATTCGCCTTAATGTTGTTTCTGTCTCACTTATAATATCACAACAGCACCCATCTAATTGGTACAATTGGTTGCATTATTATGCTGGACGAGGCGGAGATGAAAGTTTTTCATGGCGATTTACAGCTGCATCTGGAACGGGACAGTCATTAACCATGAGTTGAGTAGCTGGTTTTACCTCGCGAGCAAGTCCATACCCTGTCCACTCGATAGCGTCAAAGTTGAGAACGATGATTTCTGTGTGGTTACCAATACTGGCGATGGCGTCAACTCCCATACTGAGCAGTTTGCTTGTCATTTCCTCCCGGGAATACACGTTGAGGGTCTCGTAAATTGCAGTTTTGGCATCGGGGCCTTCCATGTCGTGCCAGAGCACCTGGGAATCAGGTTTGAGGATAAAGGTAACTATCGGTTGCTCGGGCGCGCGAGGGGTTTTTCTCGGCATGCCAAACATACCAAAAGGATCATGCCTTGAATACGAGGCCGGCGCGCCGTGAAGCTTTGCTGTCGCGTCTATGCGTGACAGGTCAAAACCATTCTTTATGATGTTTTCTGCGTGTTTGAGGCTTTCTGTTTGATGTGCGTATTCAATCAGTTCGCCTTGTGATGCGCTTCCAAGGTAATGCATAAAACTCTCCTTCCGTAATAGTATTTTATCATGCTTCGTAATTGAAAATTGTCAGTAAGCTAACTTGCAGTTGAAGCAACAAGTTAGTTTGGTTATACTTGTTGTGAAGTTATCAAAATGATAAATGTTAGATGATGAAGAAAACACTGTTAATGCTACTTGTTTCCTGCTCTCTTTTTGCTAATGCAGAGCCGGCTGTTATTGAGGAAAGTTATACGATCCCGGGAACGCTATCAGAGTCGTGTGATAAAGTGGACTACTACTCGCCAGAGCAGGAGGGCGAAGAGTACCGGCTTTGCCTCATGGAGGTAATTCAACTGACGCTCGATTACACCAAGTTTATCCCCGCCATCATTGCGCCTGGGATGATGCCGGAAGACAAGCGATTAATGTATGTTGAAGAAGCAAAGAAGATATTCACCTACTTCAACAGCGCCTTGTCTGACAGCGAAAGACTGACAGTTGATGTCGACAAGATGATATTTAAAGGAAAGGGTGATGCATCATAACTACTCCGATGCTTCCACAAACTTTGCAAATTTGGGCCTCATCTCATTTTTGTTCCTGTATGTTTATTCTTGGTTTGCTGAGCCTATACTGACATTAGCGGCAACCCTTCTTGTCGCATTGGTAATTATCGCCGGCGGCGGTATACTGTCATTGGTTTTTGCTGCACAGGCTGTTCGTGCCTGGTGTAAATTACGATTCAGGTGGAGTCGCACATAAAGACGTTAGGCTGCAATTTATGTTCGTTCACCGTGAGCGGAAACGGTAGACCGGTTTTTTTCGGGCTGTTTGAACAAGGCAGCGTGTTTTTCACCACTACATTCACTTTTCCCTAACGTTGCAGCGGGCCGCCGTCAATAATAACGGTATTTAGGCGGGCACTGCAAAGCTGTTTGCCGCCGTTATGTAGCACGGAAAGCGAATGCAATCAGGCTTGAATGGTGATTTTTCAACAAACGATTATCCCGGCTTTCTCCCGATTTCTGGGCCAGTGACTTTATGCGTCTTTCTTGTCGATGCCCAATGTTTACCGGCAGCCAGTTTTTCTGATATTTTTTCATGAGACACCTCCTTGTGCCAAACATAATAGAAGATAAAACGTTTTTGTTGTTTTCCGTTTCAATAGCAGTGATTTAATCCCCCTTTGAAATGATTTTCATAATCTTTTCAAGCTGTCCAAACGAAAGGTTTTCACACTCCAAAGAGAACACCGCTTTTACACCATCCCAGTCACCACTTTCAGATTGCGCAGGAATCACTTTTGAGCGAATGTTCTGAGAGTAGCTCTCAATACCTTGTCCTATGTTGCCTCTTATATCAGATTGCATGCTGGCCAGAAAGCCTTGGCGTGACACCGATATGTCTTTCGCAGCCACGTGAGGTGAAGATTTCACCCTTTGAAGGGCGTCGTCCAGTGCTGCCTGATGAGGGGTTCTGGCAGCAGCTGGCGCATTTTCTGATAGCTCTCGAAGGTTGCAATACCGGCAGGACCAAAGGTTGAGCTTAGTGTTTTCCTGCATTGCTTTACTCTCGCCATCGGTAATGTAACCCTGAGAAATGTGGGCACCCTTTTTGTTACACTTAGGGCAAACAGAATATTGCTTAGCCATGATTATCTCCACTTGTAAAAAGAAAAAGCCCCGGCGCAAATGAATTGGCCAGGGCTTGGGATTTTCAACAAACAGAGTGTCTCACAAAAATGTTGTTAAGTAAAGATTTTTTTAACAGTTATCCAGTGGCGACAAACCAATAGCTTCAGCACTGTCTTTTTTTGTGTTGTATCTGCTTACCGCTTCAGAAATGGTTTTCTGCCATTTATCAATGGAGCGGTACTCAACGTCATCATTTGCAACATTGGCACCAAGAGCCACCTTTAAACTTAAGACTGCTTGCTTTGGGTTGTCTGCCGACATGATATCCAGAGCTTGCTCCCGGATGGACTTAAAAATGCTCGAATCAACGGCTTTGTCAGCTCCCTTCATATGCATCGCTGCAACAAGAGAACGGGCAACGTAAGCTTTTTCGTCCCGGCTTAATGATGCAATTTCAGCGTTTAACTTTTTATTGCAACGGATTGTGCGCCAAACACAGTAGTATATCGGAACGCAGCATGGTATAGCAATGAGTGACAGGACCTGTTCAGACAGATCGTAAATGGCTCCAAATACAACGACTGGTATTGCAAACACAACAGACAGCACCAAAGAGAGCAGTGTGAGCACTTCTTGTTTTCCACTCTCCCCAATAATGTCACTCAGCGCCAGAAGTTTTTCACTTGGTTTATAAAGGTTGTCTGAAGCAGTCCCTTCTTTTGGTGACTCACTGCCGCCCTTAATAAGAAGTGACTCGTAATGGTTAACATTTAGTGCCGCGGCAACAGACATTATTGTCTCCCGACTGGTGTTATTTCCACGCTCAACATTGCGAATAGTTCTGACACTCAATCCGGCCGCATCAGCAAGTTGCTCCTGTGTCCACCCCAGATTGTTTCTCAGTGAAATAATGCGCTTTCCGTCAGGTTTATTCATTTTCCATTCTCTTTGTTATCAAGATGGTTTAATTCTAATGCTTCTCAAATAAAACAACAGGCAAGAAGCCGGCAAACAACCGGCAAAAGCCCGGCAACCCCTTTAAAAATGCATAGGTTTGATGAAGGACGGGAGGGAAGATGGGCACGCCTGTGCTGATTTTTTACACGCAGAAGCAAAATCACCGTCACCGTTAAGTGCCGCAGATATCTGCTTGGCAGCATTGTAAACAAGCTTATCAACCAGTTCGTCTGAATAACGCGTTGAAGTATGCGTCTTTGTTAGTGAGCCATCAATGGGTACCCACGGCTTTGTTGAACTGTCACGCTCATCAACCCGAAGATACAGCATTTCGTGATTGTCTCGCGATCCCGGCGTGTAAGTGCCAGTATAATTCTCATCCACGCTAAATATACACACCCGATAATTGCCATTGTTGAATTCTCGAAACCAGAATTCAGGGTGAAGTTTTTTTGCCACCGGAGTGTGGCGTTTGGCATCATCTATACCGATATTTTCTGTTTGCGATATGGTAGCTATGATTTCATCGGCTCTCTTGCGGTATGCGTCAGCGGTTTTATTGGCAAGATAGGCACATTGAGTCTTTGCGTACGCAAGTGCCTCCTTGAGGTTGCCCTCATGCGCAACAATAGAACTGCGAATTCCGTTTGAAATAGGGTTCATGAGAGAGTTTGGATCCCACGCCTCGGTGAAGAATTGGGTTTCCAAAAGCGAATCAGTGTATAGGTGGGTGCGGCAAGCATAGAGTTCGCTTTTTGATAGCATGAACTCGTCATCATCAATCTGTTCGTGTGCTTCCCTCATTGATGCTGGAAGCTTGTAGTTCAACTTGTATTCCATACTGTCATCAATAGTCACACCGCCGCCGCTGACGGTTATGACGTAAAGCCGGCGTCCTGAATTATACCCCTGAGATTGGAGGTACTTGGTTGTTATATTAGGTTTTTTTGACTTTGCATTCTCTTGTTTCATGAAACAGATTCCTGTGTGATTTATGCGGATATTGTCTCATGAATATTGAAATATTACAACAAAATTGTTGGTTTTGACTGTGATATAATCTCATTAAGAAAACATTATGGGGCTCGCTCGTGCTGAAAGTTTATACCGCGTCATCAAAAGAAATAACATCCGGAGGTCTGGATCATGTGGGTACCGGTACCGGTGTAGGAAGGTACGGGTACGGCGTATACTTCGGCGCATTCGACACTGCCGCTAAATATTATGATAATTATCGCAACCACAACGATTCAATGCAGGCCATCTTTGATGGGGAAAACTACATGGATATGCCCATTGAGCCTGGCACACCTGCCCACCAGATAGCCGTAATGTCTAAAACGATGACCTTTGATGAAATTCAAGAGCGCGTTTCATCCATACCAGAGCTGTCCGATGCATTAAATGTCATGTACAAGGACGAAGAGCCGCTCTTCAGGCTTGAATATGGTGTAATGAACCTCGCATCTATCCCCGGGATTGGGTGGGACGGAGAAACCGTAACCGGTCCAATCGAAGATTGGGACACCCCCTTTAACTTGGAACTCGATGACGTCGCCGAGAAGTTCCTTGACTTTCGCTATAAAAAAACGGGCCTGGAGGGGTTTTCTTCACAGCTTGCGGCGGTAGGGGTTGATGCTGATGCGCCCGAAGGTGCACCTGCCGTGTTGCAAGCATTGTTTGATAACGTGGCCGAAAGGCTATGGGAGAACGACCTTTTTGACGAATTTGATGAAAGCGACGTGGAGGAAGTCTGGTCTGCTCATTTGAGGGGGGATTTTTATTCTGACTTTGAGGCTGAGGAATTTTTTGATGAGCATGTCAAGAACACAGATGAGTACGCCATAATGAGAGACATTGTTAAACAGTCAGGAATGCCATCTCTTGAATTAGACAGTGAGCTGACAATGGGTGACGTGTATGAACAAATGTCAAAAATGGTGGGTGGACCAGAAGCTGCAAGGTTTTTCTCCAAAAAGCTCAAAATAGAAGGCTTTTTTGCGCCGGCTATGGAAGGCGGAGAGGGGCGTCTTGAGCTGGTGCTGTTTGGCGATGAATTGCTGAGAGATACGAAATTTGAACGTGTCAAGGTCTGTGATTTTCATGCTTTGGAGGGGGATCCTGTATTGAAGCCAGGTGCAGGTAATGGCGGCGATGAAGATGTGAACCTTCAATACCAATACAGACGTTAAAGATTTGCCAGCTGATACACCGGCTGGCAAATCCTCTTTTTAGCTCGATTGAGATACACAAGCCCGGATGGCGTTGGCGTCGAGTTTTAACGTTTCAGCTCCAGGCTTGCTAATCGTCTTAAAGCGAACCCTTCCGCCCCCCTCTTTCAGGCAAGGGAAGATGTGCAGGTGGTAATGCCCCAGCTCATTGAACGCACCATTGTTTTGCAGGAAACTGATCCCATCAGGCCCATACACTTCAGAGAGTGCCTGAAAAACAATTCTTGCTGCCTGTAAAACATTCAACATGACATTGTCAGGCACATCCATAAAGTTGGAGTAATGGTGTTTGGGACAAATTAATGTATGTCCGCGATTGACCGGTTCAATGTCCAGAAAGGCAATAACCGTCTCATCTTCGTAAACGATTTCAGCAGGTATTTCACGCGCCACAATACGTTCAACAAGCGTCATTGGTAAACTCCTTTATCAGGCATCCCTGACTCTTTTATAATGTCTGGTACAAAAGGGATGGAGGGTGCGTGTCCGTCTGGGAAACTAAACTCTAACACCATTGCGGTCGTGGGTGTGACAAGCATAGTGTGTGTCGCCACCTCTTTCCGAAAAGGCATCGCATCACTGAGCTGCTTCAACATATTCCTGTCAGCCCACCACAACCCCTCAGACGCATCTGCTCCGGGTGTGAACAGGAGATGCCTTTCAACGCGTTCATCGTCAAAAAGATTGCCTGCGGAAAGCTTTAGGTCAGACAGTCGGCTGATACAAACAATAGTATGCATGGACGCCGTAAGAAGCTTTTCAAACTCAGGGTTTTTCGCATTGTTTAACATAGCATCCTCAGAAGCCATAAGTACCGCACCGTTAAGCATGACTTCCACGCAGGCTGTGTTTTCAGGATCTATCAGGGAAAATCTGTCAGGGTGTGACGTGATGATGGTTTTAAGCAGGGATGGTTTGCTCTCGTTATGAATACGCCCGGAATTTACGGCATGGTATTCAGAGGAGGATATCATAACCACACGCTCACCGGATTGCAAAAGGTGCAGAGCACTGTTGAGCATGAGTGTTGTTTTCCCGGAGCCGGCATTGCCCATGATGGCCAGAAGAGCACGGTTGTGCTTTCGATTATCGAAAGGTGCTTGTCCGGGAATGAGAGAGAGAGGCTTCTTAATACGCTGGATCAGCGTAGACCACGAGCTTCGACCGTGAACGAAAGCGATCGCATTCTGCCCTTTGGATAACGCAGAATGGTTATTTTTGGCGAACTGCTTTGCATCTTTTTTTGCCTGTTCAACAGACAAACCGGTAGGGAATCTGGGTGACGTAAACATACATTTCTCCAATCGGCCTTTGGCCACGCCTGAAACCAAACACCATGGATGCATGCTGTTTAATCAAAAAAAAGAATAACACTCTGCCCTTGCCCGGGCTTCGCCAATGCAGGCGTGAATACACGCGTGAGTGAAACGCAGGTTTATCATAACGATAACTCTGCTAATTATCAAGGTTTGTTTTTATTATTTTCTATTGGCAACAAGATCGAAGTATCCCTGTATTTCGCTCTCTACGGAGGTTAGTAGCACTCTGCCACGCGAGTCTGTCGGAAGTCTTTCTTTGCATATTGCCAGCAGTGATGATGCAGTGCTTTCACGGTCTGCATGAACGGCCATCATAACCGTGTTGCCTATCTCGTCCGGAATCTCGTGTTTTTCCGCTTCACCGGAGTGCAACTGGCGTGTGAGGAACCTTATGCCTTCCAGCCACATCTGGAAGTCTCGTTCCGTAGCGGGTCGCGTATCGTGCATTTTTATGCGTGATTCCACAAAACCCCGATAGAGAGGATGTTCTTCTTTTTTCATGATCAACCTTATTGTGCAGGAATGAGATGCCGGGACTGGTACTCCCGCCAGGATATGAGTTCAGGCGGTGTGTTTCCTCGTTGGAATTTACAAACAGAAATGTTACGCATGCGGTCTTCACCTAACAAGTCAAGCATGAGAAGTTCTGCTGATAAAGTAGTCAGATTCATCGTGTCAATCATGATCGACTGCATACCAGAACGTGTTTTTTGTTTTTCAGGGACCTGTGATATTTCTACAGTTCCTGAAAGAGTGGAGTTTAATCCAACGACATTGTATTTTGACGCAATCTCTGTAGGCTCAAGCCTCGCGGCCGAATATTCGTTCCCTTCGTTGCCGTCGGTGTCAAATGATATATAAAAAACGGGTTTTGAATCCTGATCATTTGCTATGTAAAACCTAATCTCATGCTCTCCGTATGTCGTGCAGTATTGCTCGCTTCCTGTTGAAGCGACAAGAAACTCTTTCTCTTCAACGTGTTTATCTTTGAGCGAGTTGTAAACAGTGAGCAGGATGATGAGTGACAGCCCAACAGGTATCAATAACGCCTTAAATAAAACTTTGAATGTGGTTTTTTTCGGAATGGTTCTTGCTTTATTTTGGTTAGCATTTTTGCTTCACTGTCATTTTTTGAGAGCCCAATTTTACAACATATTTGTTCTCAATTCAACTGTATCTGGGAAGCCGGGCTTTTATTTTAAAGACGGTGTTTTTAAAAGGGAATTATTGTAATGATAAACAAAAAGATTCTTACATTTGCGGCAATTGCCGTTTTTTCTTCTGTATCACAAGCAGAAATTGTAGACACAGATTGGAAGTCAGAAGGGGATGCGCTTGCCTTTGTTGATACAGATACCGGTATTGAATGGCTGAAACTGGATTACACCGCAGGGATGACGATTGAGGAAGGGTTATCTATTGATGGCTGGCGGCTGGCAACCGCTTCAGAGGTGAAAGAACTGGTTTCCCACATCGTACCCTCATACTTCACGTCAACAAATAGCTACAACAGCTACACGAAGTATGTGAACAGTGAGCAGTGGTCAACCTGGAACAGCATTATGGGGATAACCGGGTACGATTACGGCAGGAACTGGTCTTTCGGGCAATACCTTGATGGTGATGGCGTGGCGACGGCGACAGGCACAGATTTCTGGTACCAGTCTCAGTACTACCCTTCAAGGCTGTTCAAGTTAGATGCTGGTGGTGACAGCAAAACGTCTTACTCAGGCGTATATTTGGTGTCAGATGGTGGTACCACGCTCAGTTCGATAAATGATCCGACGATAAATGCTAACAACCCTAACGCGCCGGTTAATCAGGTGCCGGCTTCACTGTTTGGCCTGGCGTTTTGTGGCATGTTGGTTTCGGCAAGAAAACGTTGTTCTAAACGTATTTGAAAATGACAGTCTGGGTTCAGTCTGTAAATTAATAACAATTATTATTGGAGTCACAATGAAAGTTTTAATTTTTGGGGTTGTCCTGGCCTCTTTTGCCTCATCATCATGGGCCGATTTGGCCAATACGGGTAACCTGGTTAAAAACCCGGAGTTTGCTGCATTGGATGGCAGTGATGCAAGTACCGGTGAGCGAATGGACTGGAGTGTCCTTTCCGGTCTGCACAGATTCCCAAGAGTGGATAGTTGGACGGTAAGCGAATCGATGGCGCAAGAAATGGAGCCAGGTAAAACTTACCTTGCATCTTTTGGCGGGGCCAGTGACGGGTCTTACATCCGTCAATATCACACGGTTGAAGAGCACCGCCTTAACACGGATTTAATCGACGCTGGATTTGTTACGTTTGACATGAGCGCATACATCGGATCTTCATACAATGATACCGACAGATCCCGTATTTACATCAACTTTGAGGACGGTGACGGTTTGCAACTTCAGCCTGAAACGATACTTGGCTATTATGATCTTAACTCTTGGAGTTATCGTGAATTGACAGACCTGATTGTCCCTGCCGGTACAAGAAATTTTGAAGTAACCATTCATCATGACAGGCGCGCAGGAACCGGTAACAGTACTGGTATCGCACTGCCCAATGTGACATTTTCAGTGGAAGATAACGAAGCTTCCCGTGTAGCATTGTCCAGTATGGGGAATTTGCAATATGATGATGTGCCAGTCGTTTTTTCGGGAGCGCTGCTGCTTACCGGGTTGATGTTCAGACGCAGGAAAGCATAAAAAAGCGCCACTATGGCGCTTTTATTTTCTTGTGGCATGATTTGAAGAGACCGCGTGGGCCAGCTTCAGTAACTCAAGGCAATGCCCATTTCTGGCTCGCCCTACATCGTGTTCGTGAAGGGCGTATTCAGAAGCCTCCGCTTCACGCGCCACATGCCTTGTTGAGATAGCCTTAAAGTCAGAGTTTTTAACAACCGCGTCCCTCATCGCTTTCGGTGTTTTCATCACGGTAAGGGATGAGAAAAACACGCTTAAAAAGCGCATTTCATCTTCCGGTAAATTCATGGTGAGGGGGAGGTGTCTGGTGAGTTTGGATAACTCATCGATTTCAGACACGATGCGGTAATGCACGGTTGTTCTCCCTTCGATTTCAACAGGATCTTTCGCGTTAAACCATTCAGGGGAAGCAATGTCAGCTGGCAACCTTTTCATTACGACAGAGCGGGCGAGACGAAAGAGTTCCCGCGAGTTTCCGTTCATGATTTTTTTGATGACATCATCATCCTCCACCGTGTAATTAAGAACGTCCTTCACGTCTTTCCGGTAAAGGTCGATTATTTTGCTCTTAAGTAAAGCGTCGTCACCAATGTTATGCACGTTAGCAAAGCATCGCTCAACGATGATGCGCTCTTTGGTTGCGAGACGAATGGAGCCAGGTAGGCAATATCGCAACGTTTCTCTTAACATGCTCCACTCTCTTGATGTGGGCAAGTTGTTTCTCATTAAAAAAAGTGAAGACATTATTAGTGATCCCATATTGTGTTTTTTAATATGTCGGCACGACAATCGGTAATAACGAAAGAGGGAGTGTCATCCTTTCCTGGTGTACCATGTATCACCGGGGAGAGAATTGTGTCAAACTCAAGCGCCGGGTCGGGTAGTTCCAGTTCCCCATACACAAAAACGTTCATGCAGGCCCGATTGAAAAGAGAGAAATTGAATTCCCCCTCAAGATTAAGCATTTTCTCTGTGAAGTAACGGTTTTCAGGTGAAATGAGCCACATGTCATCCAATGACTGGCTTTCCATTCGTTTTTTCAAAAACATGCTAAACGCCAACTCTGCATGCCTGCTGTTTGCGCTATAGTCGCTGCGCACATTCAGATAAAGGGTTCTACCGGGCTTTATTTCCAGATCATCGAAATATACATAGTTCTCATCGTAGCGAGCGTGACGATAGGCGTTGCGTAGCATTTTTATTTGTTCGGAGAACTGCATGACAGAATACTGCCACCGCTCTTCGAATATCGCTGGCGTTTCATCCCAAGACAGCGCTTCGTCAACAGTGACGCAGATGGAGTCAAGGATAGAGGTGGCTGTTTTTTTATAGTGAGGCTTGCCACTCTTGGCGATTTCGATAATATCATTGAGCGTCGGAATGGCCATGAATTTATCATTAAATATGTCATCTTTTAGTTCTACAGAGCGAGAGAACACCATATCTAAGATTCTGTTTGTGAGAGATACGTAAGGCAGTCCAAGCCCGCCTTCGTCAATTAAAGCAAAGTACGCGTTAAAATATGCGCGCAAACCATATTGATCATCCGGGTTGTCGGTTAGCCTGGGGAGAGTGTGCACGGTCGCACTCTTGATGTCATAAGGGAGTGGCAAGCTGCTGTTAAATACAGTAACGCAGTATCCCAGTTTGCTGAAAACGCGAACAAAGTCTGCAACATAAAAAGGGTCGCAGCTTAAGAAACAATCAGGGTGGTTCATGGAGGGGAGAAGCTCCTTCTCCAGATGCTTCGCCGCACAGAGTGAATCATCAGAATTTAAGCGTATTCCTTCGCGAAGGCGAGAGCGTGATGCACGTTTGTAGATCCCATCCGCCTCAACCATGCTGCGCAAAGGAAGCCATCTCCCGATGTGCTTGAAACCTTTTTTATTACAGTTGAGCTCATTGTTTTTCGGTTTGAGTGCTGATGATAGTACGTCCAGTAACAACGACCTTTCGTTGTTACTCAAATCTTCACCCCATGCGCCAGGCTCCGATGACCGGAGGATAGCTTTGGGTATGCGGGAGGATAAGTGTGTGACCTTTTCTCTCCATCTCATGTCATGCCACCATGTGTGTTTGGTGGTATCACCCTGTGCGGCAACAAACATGGCGTTCCAACTCTCCCAGCCAAAGCAGTGAGATACAAGATTCATAATGTCTTGTAGGTGGATGTTTAATCGGGGACTGGCGATCTCTTTCCGTATTTTTTTTGCGTCACGCAAAAGACGATCAGTGTTTTTGTGTAAAATGGGCATGCTTCCACTCCTTGTGCTCATGTCAAATGATAACGCTCCCAATACTATTTAGTCATGAACGCGCGAAGCGGGCAGGAAAATAGTGTTACATCTACAGTTGTCGAACGCGACTTGCTACCTCTTGGTTGGGAGCAGCTTGCTGACTGTACAGCGAGGAAATGATAACACAAAAAATAGGATTGTGTTTTTAAAGAGTGTTTTTTCCGCATGTTATGATAACGTCGGATGACGCTATCTTTTTGGTCTGACTCCCGGCTCGTCTGGTGTCTGCGGTTCTATTTCAGCCGCCGGAGTTGGTATCACTTCTTTCGCATAAATAAGCGCATCGTAAAAGACGTTGGGTGAATAGGGTGCACCATCAAATTCGCATTCTGTGATAATGAGCTCGACAAGCGCTTCAAGGTTTTCCCTTGAAGGAAGGTGGGGCTCTTCGTTTTGCAGTTTAACAACCTCGTCGGACGCGAAAACAGTGTCCATCAATATTTTTCTTGAATCAGGATCTTCAAGTATGGACTCATCCATCATGGATAAGTTGGGAACACTGTCGGTAAAGCTTGATGTCAGTTTTATCGCCAATATGGCGCTTGGCTCAGAACAGTCAATGTGCTGAAAAACGTCATCAAAAACCTCATCATCAACGAGGAATGGATCTGCGCCGGCAGCAAAAGCAATGGCTTTATCAGGTCGTGGTGGCAGCCCTTGATGAGGGCAGTCAAAGCTGACGCCAGACTGCTCGTAGGTCGCATCAGGATCGTAAGTGATTTTTAGCGGGAAAGTCAATGTCTGATAGACTTCGGGGTTGTAAAAGGCATGGATGCCTGCGTTTCTCCCTCCACTGAGACCATTGGTTTCTGCCAGCCATTCAAAAGCATCAATGTTATCAAAGTGACAGTACCCGTCATATGTAACTTCTTCGACTTTGCTGCCGCCAGGCAACAAAAAGTAGGCGGTTTTTTCACTGTCAGGATGCTCTGATGTGCACTGTGCTATGGATCGGTTTTTATCGTTTGCGTCAGTAAAACTAGACTGTCCCATGTGAATACCCTTATCTGAAGTTTGATTTATTATATCATTGTTAGTGTGTTATTGTGGGTAGGCTAATGAGTATTATATTTTTGTTGACAAACTTTTTCGTTGTAATTATGATAGAATGTAATTGTTATTACTTAAAGAGATTTTTGCAGTGCGCGATTTTGCTATGAATGTAAACGTAACGACCACGACAACCACCACGTAGTTGTCGTGTCGGCGCATGTAAAAAAAATGGCTGACATGAATTGTCGGCCATTTTTGTATCTACAGTTCATGTCAGCCTCATAACCACCGTGTAAACATGAGGATGTACCAATGAACGAACACCGAAAAATAGGCAAACAGCTTAACCTTTTTGATCTGCATGACTATGCGCCAGGCATGGTGCACTGGTTGCCTGCCGGCCACAATGTCTACCGGAAGGTGGAAAGTTACATGCGGCAGGTGCAGGAAGAAAACGGTTACCTTGAAGTAAAGAGCCCTCCAATGGCCAGCATGTCGCTGTGGGAGCAATCCGGGCACGCCGACAAATACCGGGAAGCGATGCTGCATGTTAGCGATCACGGGTTAGCAGTAAAACCGATGAGCTGCCCTTTTCACATCCAGATGTTTTCTCAGCTGGTTAAATCTTATCGTGATTTGCCTTTAAGGATTGCTGAGTTTGGTCTTTGCCACCGGAACGAGCCTTCAGGAGCATTGAATGGGCTCTTCAGACTTCGAAGCTTCAATCAGGACGATGGGCATATCTTTTGCGAACAAGTGCATATTGCCGATGAGCTGAAGCGTTTTTGCGGCATGGTTTTCGGCGTGTATAAACGGTTCGGTTTTGAGCGCGATGCTGTTAAGGTGTCAATTTCACTTCGCCCGGAACAGCGTATCGGCGAAGATGCGTTATGGGATGAGGGGGAATCATCATTACGTTCAGCGCTTGATGAATTGGAGATCTCTCACGTGTTGCAACCGGGAGAAGGAGCATTCTATGGTCCAAAGGTGGAATTTGCGCTTCGTGATGCACTGGGAAGGGAGTGGCAGTGTGGCACTTTCCAGCTGGACTTCTTCCTTGCAGAGCGTTTCGGTGCCGGATACATGAAAGCTGACGGCTCGCAAGGATACCCTGTCATTCTTCATCGCGCAGCGCTAGGCTCAATTGAACGCTTTATTGCCATTCTGATTGAACACCATCAAGGTAAACTGCCCGCCTGGTTAAATCCGCATGCGGTATCAATCATCCCGGTAAACGGAGAGGCGCATAAACAGTTTAGTTATCACATTGCCGCGCTTTTGCGTTCGTCAGGCATTGATGCTGTGGTGGATGCCGGAGAGGAAAGTGTTGGCAAGCGTATCAGGGCGGGGTATTCACGAAAGCATAACCATCACATCGTTATTGGTGATGAAGAAGTCGATAGTTTGCTTTTGTCGTTAGGCGGACGCCCCCCTGCACCACTCGACGATGTAGTGTCGTTAATTTTGGAATAAACATTAACAACAAAAATGTTTTCGTTTCTTTTTATGATATTCTCACGCTCCGAGAATAAGTAGTGAAGGCTAGTGTAGCGGCGATGATAAGCAGCACTGACAACAATAAAAATGCGTCATTAAATGCAATTGAGCTTGCCAGTTGCGATGGCGCTTTGTCTGCTCCGTAGGACAGCGTGTCTTGTTGATAGACGCTTGCTCTTGATGTTACGTAGGCGTTGATTACCGCAATGCTTACTGCACCGCCGAGTGTACGCAGGAAGTTATATTGCACCCCCATGCCGATTTCCAGTCCGGGTGGTGTTGCTGCAATCAACAGCGCATTAAAAGGGATGGCCATGAGTATGATGCCCACCGCTCTTAGTATTTGCACTTTCCACATTTCAGCCGGGCCAAAATCTACGCCGGAAAGTGAAAAGTAATACGCCATGATGGCAAGAATGCTAAATCCTGCGCACACACTGATGTGTGGTGTCAGGTATTGCTTAAAACGTATAACAACAGGGTACATGACCACCTGAGGGATAGCCGCATAGGCCACCACTTGAAAAATAGTGTGGGGTCCGGCGTCATGCACAGAAACCGCATAAAGCGGGACAAGGTAGATAAGTCCGTATACGATAGTGCCGAGAAGTACCGTCATGAACATAAACATACATGCTTTGGCGTGAGTGAAAATACGCCATTCAAAAAGTGGGTTCTCGTAACGGGTTTGCCATATCGCGCCGCAAAGCATAGCGGTAACGCCTGCAATGAGCGTCATGCTTAACGTAATGTTACTCATCCCTCCCCACTTATGCCAGTGATCGATAGCCCAGACAATAAAACCGATACCAACAGTAAATACACAGAATGAAAACAGGTTACCAAACGACGTGGGGCTTTGTGTTCCGGGATCAGGACGGTCTTGAGATTTGAAATGTATCATCGCGCCAGGTAATGCGAGGCTTGCAACAAGAATGAATACCCATTGCACGTGTTCAGGAGGAAGTGACAGTGTGATTAGTGGTGCAAGAACAGGAATGACGACAGTGGATAATCCATAGCGGTTAAGCCCGTCATACTGTAATTCTCTGGGTAAATATTGTTGAACAAATATGAGTGGTAAGGGCAACAGACAGCCGCCAAAGGCCCCCTGGGCAATTCGGGCGATGATAAGGATATCAAGTGAGGGGGAGAGAAAGCAAAAAAGGCTTGATGCCGCAAACCCGCCACATCCCCACCTTAGCAGGTTTTCTATGGATGTTTTCCTGAGAAATACAGGCAGACTGCACATAAACAGTATTTCTGCCAACAGGTATACGGTGGTGGCGGTTGACATGTCGGCAAGGTTTGACTGAAGCTGATAGGCCAGTGCCGGCGATGCAACACTGACAGCATTAAGTCCGAATATCGTGGCGGCAGCGGCGCTGAACGCCACATAAAGCACTGGCGGGAAATGGCTGTTATTCATCTTTGCTGATTTTTATAGTAGCGGACATGCCGGCAGGCAGGTCATAAGGAGCATGGTCGAAATCGATGCGGACAGGCACTTTCTGCCCGATCCTTGTGAAACTGCCGGAAGAATAATTTGGGTAGTTTCCGCTTACGCTTGCGCCAGCGAGTGGTGAAATACTGGAAACCATGCCACCAAAAGGTTTGTCAGGCATGGCGTCCAGTGTAATAGATACCTTGGTGCCGGGTGTGATCTGCTCATAATGACGCTCGTCAAAGTAAGCTGTGATGTAAACCTGATCGTCAAGAGAAACAAGTGAGATAACAGGTTGCCCTGCGACGACGCTATCACCGGGGTAGGCGTAAATGTTGCTGATTCGACCCTTACTCAATGACGACACTGTATACTGTGCTCTCTTTTCGTTAAGCAGTGCGTCGCGGCGCGCTATCGATAAGCGACGTTGTTTTAGTGCCTCTTTTTCTTGTGATAATTCAATTATTTTTATCTCAACCGTGTCCCGCTCACGCTGCATACCTGACAGGTTGGCGTTTTGTGTGTGTAACGCCCATCTAACCTCATCTTTGTCTTTCTCGCTGCCGGCGATCCCGCTTTTCAGGAGAGTGTTGAGTCTGGTTTTCGTTTGCGAAGCATCATTTTGAAGGGTGTTGATGTATTGCTTGATCTGTTCAAGTTCATGCTGCCTTGCGGACAGAAGAGTTGCCACTCGCTGCTCATGGGTGGCAAGGTTGTTGATTTCTTCATCCAGTAATACTCGCTCAGTTTGCCACGCGGTATCATCCAGGACGGCCACGGCGGACAATGCTTCAACAGTATCTCCTTCCTGATAATGCAGCGCCTTTACCCTTCCTGCATGCTGAGAAGAAAGTGTGACACTTGTCCGTTGCGTATAGGCGATGTTGGTGCTGATGGTGCGATGTTGAAAGTACAGGATTGTCACCGCCAATAAGGCAGTGAAAAGCACCCCTGCAACCGCTTTTCCTTGCGTTGACACAGTTCTTCCTTGGTGTGTTCAATAAAACATTTTAATCATATCATAATTCGTGGCGGCGACCCGCCACGCGTTGTTATTTTGATAAGTTGATCTGAATTGCGCTTCGTGATCCGGCGAATGTTGTGTAAAGACGATCGAGTATAGAGCCATGCTCCCCCGGCGTAATGTGGGTACCAACATTGATTTTCTCATCAAAAGCGCGGGCTTCTTCATAATGTCCGTAAAACACGGTTGATATATTTGCTGCGTTGGCTTTGTGGTAATCCAGTTCTCCCCACCCGTGCGTGGATGAAAGGTTGCCGTGGGATTCAATGATGCTCATAAACTGGAAAGTGTCGCTTTGCGCATTGTCCTCTTTCCACAGGCGGCACAACGTCGCGTTAACCCAACAGGCATGTTGGCGATAAAGGTGTGATTTGCTGTCGTCCGGTTTGAGTACCAAAGCACTCTTTTCTTCAGGACGTTGTATTTGAGAAATGACGAAAGGGTGTCCTCCGTATGACTCTATCGTTTTCTGAAGCATACCTGTTATCTCAGTGAATTGCATTGTGTTAAAGCTGTGCATCTCGAAGTGTTTCGCGGACGGCGTGGATCCGGCGATGAATTCAAAAGTGTCAAAGTACGAGGCGATCGCTTCCTTTTTAGCCTTCGGTGTATCGTCATTCAAAAACGTATCAATCAATTCAGGTAATGACGGATAGATTTCGTAGAGGTTAAGTTCCTCTTGATTTGTGCGCTCTATCTTGTAGAGGATGATGTCAAGCAGAAGCTTTTTTCCTTCTCCATAAGGTCCGTCAAAAACATTTTGAAGCATGTGGGACAGGTATTGGTAAAGTCCTGCTGGGTGCGATTTATCTGCGGTGATAACAGGCATTATGTGCAACTTGTTCATGACGCTGATATCGTAATCCTGCTTTCGCAACGCCTCCATCCACCGTGTCATATCGTTGTGTATCCCGTACTGCGCAGTGTGTATGACGCAACCTGGTCGTCCAGCTTGCCTCAGCAGATCGTTTACAAGATGTGCGTGGAGACCTGCGTAGTTTGAGTTGTGGGTAGAAACACAAACCCCTTCGCGGAACCGGGGGAGGCCAAAGTCAGAGTAGGATACTCTCACGGGTGAGAAATGGTGCCAGGCTTTTTTAACAAAAGAATCGGTGTGGAGTTTTTTGTGTAGCGGATCAGGGCTCGGGCAGAGCGTGTTTAAAAGCCATTCTTCAATAGCCAGATGGTGAAATGGAAATTGTGCCTCAGCGGCCCGCTTCGCAGTTTGGTTAAGAATGTCGTACTTCTCGTTAATACGCAAGTCATGCCAGTACACATGGTTACCGTTGGGAAGGGTGCTATCCTGGTGCCCTAAGAATAAGGTGTTCCAGTTTTCCCATTGATAGCAGTTGGCGATTGTGTCCAGTGCTTGTTGGAAAGAAATGTGAAAGTTGAGTTCGCGTTTTACATATTTGCGAAGTGCTTTACTGTCGTTTTTCAGGCGCGACAAATCCCGGTGCATAACAGTCATGTTACTGTCCTTGTGGTTGAAAAAAACGTTCCCATTGCCTTCTTCAGAACAGATGTACTGTTAAGAGAGTGCGGTTGTCTTGCTGTTTTCCAGATGTCATGCGTGACTTGCCACCTTTAATAAAGGTTGAGAACGGCTTGCGCACTGGAGCACGGGGATATGATAGCAGGGATTTTATAAAAGTGCGCAAACATGGATAAATCATTGTCAGCATTGTGATAAAATCAATACATAACGCTTCTTTACAGGAAAAACAAAATGGCTTTAACATTTACATTTCATGCTGTTGACGGCAGTTTTAACAAGCAGTTTAAAGACATGCTGGAGGTGGAAGAATATTTTGGGCCATCGCTACGCCATGGTTATGTCAGCCCGGATGGCGTGCAGCGGATTTCTCCTGCGAATGAAGAGGCAGAGGAAGCGCTTAGTGCGTATCGCACGGCTGCAACGTATGATGAAATTAAGTTTTATGATGACACATTGCCGATGCCAGTTCATGAATCGGAGCGCGCCGATCTGGTTGATGCGCTAAAGAAAAATGTGAGTGTATCTTTGGGAGACGGTAAGTTTGTCATGCGCGGGTCCGCCAACATTTCTCTGGCACTCTCTGCGCTGTGCGAAGGTGAGGTACATATTCGTCGTGAGCCCATTTCGAGGTGCCGGGAGGATTGTGTAGTTCAGACCGACGACCGGAACGGCCTCGTCTTCATTACCGATCTGCGTGGTGAAGCTTCGAGTGTGGGGGAGTTGGCCGGCCGGAAGATGCAGGATGTGATCGGTGGTTACCTGTTGCTTAACAGGGTGTATGATGATGAAAGCGGTCGTGGCTCTCAGTCCATCCACAGTGTTATTGTTGGGCCTGCTGAAAACGTGCGTAAAGCATTTGATGATTTTTATGCCACCGCCCCTGAGCCGGATGAACTGATCAGTTTTGAGCCGGTGTACTCGCACCAAAGCTTGTATCCGAATGTTGAGTTGCAAACCGTGGAGAGTGACGTCACTCCTGAATCGCCGGAAGATGATGAGGTGCGGCGACGAAACGATATGCCATTCTGATTGTGCAGATAAAAGCCGGTTTCTCCGGCTTTTTTTATTCTCGCGCCAAAACATAAAAGTTGTTAGTTTTGATATTGAGCTGGCGTATTGTGTTAAAATGAGTCGGATTAAAAAAAAGAAATAAAGGATGTTTTATGGAGCTGAATCAAAAACCTACCCGAGCCTTTGTGATGGCGTCATGGGTAATCGCTTATTGAAAAATCGCTGATCAAACCTGATCATGGACATTTTCGGAGAAGTTTATGCGGTGTGATTATGGTTTGGTGGGAATTGGTCAGGCGGCAGCACACTACGGTGTGAGCGTTGTAACAATGCGGCGCTGGGAGCGTGAGAAGCGACTTCCTCCAACTTCCCGGACGCTTGGTGGCCATCGGCGATATCGTCTTGATGGCGAAGAGGATCGGTTTTCCGTTGGATACGCCAGGGTTTCAGGTAGTGACCAGAAAGCGGATTTGGCACAACAAAAAGCCTTTCTTTCACCACACTGCGACGACGTCATTGGCGATGTAGGCTCTGGGCTGAATTGCAATAAGCCGGGCTTAAAGAAACTGTTAAACCTCATTCTTAACCGCAAAATCAAAACATTACACTTGGCATATCGAGATCGTCTGCTGAGATTTGGTCAACCTTTGATCTTCCAGTGCTGCAAATGGGCGGGTGTGGACGTTGTTGTCCATAAAAACGACGACGAAGCAACCTTTGAACAAACACTGTGTCACGATGTAATGACGTTGATGACTGTTTTTTCTGCAAAATTATATGGCAGACGTTCCCATCAAAAACGTTGTGGTGTATAATTTAAAACATGCAGACATCCACGTACACCACGCTGATCAAATCAGTCGACATTGACGCCGAAACTGAGAAACTCATCTCTGCGTATGCGGCGTTGTTCGGGCGCGTGGAGCGCAAGCTGTACGCCAGTTTATGCGCCGATAACATGACGGCGAATGAGCGAAAGAGTCACTTCATTGCAAAATATCAGATCAGTGGCAGGCAATACAACGCCATCCTGCGCACCCTGACCGGCAAGCTGGATTCAAAACGTGAGCTGAATAAACTTTATCAGTCTGAGAAAAAAGAGCGTATTGAAGCGGTATCAAAAACCATTACGCGCCTTCGTGGTCAAGCGGACATGCTCTCGAAAACCGGCGGTGTACCGTCCGAAATTCAAAAAATACGATCCAAAGCACACCATAAATCCCGGTATCGGGCAAGGTTGTCCGAACAGCTTAGTAAAATCGCGGGCAACACTGGCAAAATCCCCACCATGTGTTTCGGGTCGAAAAAATTGTTTGATAAGCAATTTTTCCTCAAAGAAAACAACCTGAAAAACCACGCTGAATGGCTTGAGGAATGGCAATCTGCAAGAAATCATCAACTCATGGTGCTGGGTTCAAAAGATGAAACCTGCGGCAACCAGGGCGCGCAACTGTACGTTGATGATCAGGGAGATTTCAGGTTGTCTCTGCGCCTGCCGGACGCTCTCGGTGGCGGTAAGGCTGAGTTGTCTGGATTCGACTTCAACTACGGTAAATCAGCTGTGCTTGCCGCCTGCGCGGAGAATGAGCGCCGTCGGGCGGCCAACGTGAAAGAATTAACCCGTTCTTCGCCATGGGTGCCAGATAGGAAAACCGGTGAATTGCGCCCGCAGACGAAAAACGAAGTACTTGCGTCGTATGGACAACCCTTAACCATGCGCTTTATGCGTCACAAATTTGGTTGGATACTGGCGGTGACCGTCGAAGAGCCGGCCCCGGAAGCGATAACCGGGAGCTACGAAAACGGCTGCCTGGGTGTCGATGTCAACGCTGACCACCTTGCCGTGTGCGTGGTTTCCCAGGACGGCAACAAGCGTTACGTTGAAAACATCCCCTGCCCGGCGTCCGGAAAAGGGTTAACCACCGGGCAACGCATGGCGATGATTGGCGATGCTGTGAAACGCATCATCGAAATCGGCAAAACATACGGCGTAGGTGTCGGGATTGAAAAGCTGGACTTCAGTCGGAAGAAGCAAGCCCTGAAGGAAACCGTAAATAAGCGCCACAGAATAATGCTGTCCGCGTTTGCGTACAATATGGTGCTGTCGCTGATTGAACGCCGGTGTTACCGTGAGGGCTTGCCCTGCAAGGCCGTCAACCCGTCCATGACATCCATCATCGGAATGTTTAAATACCATTCCACACAAAACACGACTCATCAGGCCGCAGCGCAAGTGATTGCGCGCCGGACGCTGGGTCTAAAACATGATCGCATTCGCTTTTCCGTGCCGCACCGAGTCGGCACACAACTTTGCAGTGCCCGCTCAAGGACCGTGAGTATCGACGGCGGCCCGCTGCAACGTTGGGGAAAAGTGAAAGCTATTGTGAAAAAGCACGCTGCTTTGTTCAAACAGCCCGAGAAAACCGGTCCACCGGTGCCGCTCATGGTGAACGAACATAAATTGCAGCCTGTTTCACTGGCGTAGCTGCTCACGCCAGGCGCGAAAGCGTTGGTTCAAAACTGATGATCAGGTTTGAACGCATTAATTTGAGCGGCTTTATGCCACAATTAGTTTATCAAAAGCGGTGCGTGATAAAGCTGACGGGATCCCTGTTACGGCAGCGTACCTGTCAATAAGCTGGGCAGCATTTGGTATCGCGTGCGCTTTGCTGGTTGTTGGCCTTTGGAATGCTGAGGTGTTACTGTCAGAAAAAGGCTTTTATGGGCTTGGTTTCTGTCTCTCCATTTTTGGTGCCATGGCAGTGCAGAAGAATATGCGTGACGGGGATGGTGATTTGTCCATGCCCTCCTTGAAACGGACAACTGAAGATTAATAAAAAGCCTGGTTTTTACCAGGCTTTTTTGTTTCATCATTCCGACCAGTAAGCGTAAATTTGCTCTTTCATCTGATCATGAATGCGCCGCTTTTCGTCAAAGTCAGCCGGCGAGGTGAAATACGGCTCAATGTTTTCGATGCTGTTCCAGAATCCGGCACCCGGGATCCCGGCATCAGCGCCTGATGAACGGACGACGAGCGCTGAAAGGTATGGCGCATTTTGTTTATGAAAGACATGGTTAATAGCATCAAGGTGTCCACCTAGCACCTTACCAAGCGCACTGCCGCTTTCAGGGAGTCGGGGTCGGTCTTCATTGTTGATGCGTCGGTTATATGTGGCTGCAAGCGCACTGTAGGTGATCGTATCGGCGGCCATCGCCTGTTCGATGAGAATTGTCATAATTAAACGACGGGTAAAGCAGATAGTCTTTGCCATGTGGAAAGATTCCTTAGTTTCAGTTTTCACCTCTCGTGAGGGGCCGCCCAACATTGGACTGCTGTGACATCATAGCACAATGTGATTGTTGAGCAATAAAAAACCCGGCCAAGCCGGGTTTTGTTTATTTGATGCGCCGGATCTCGCTACTTTCCCACGGTTTGTACAACCTGTCCTGTTCCGCCTGCTCAAACAGTCGGTATGACAGTGTGAATCCTACGTCAGGATGATAAGTTGTCATGTTGGCGGCATGTTTATCGATGTCTTGCATGTCCTGCCAGGCGTCAATTGTATTGTATTCTTCACGGGTGTCAGGATATGCCCATCCCCATAGAGAGCAAAACTTTAACGCACCAGGAACACTGTCCATTTTGTATCTCTCACCGAGGGACGGATGCGGCAAAAACAATACCCCTTTCGTCATTTTGCCGGTGCTGTGCTCACTCGCCAGTGAGGCTTGCTGATAACAGAGTGATTGCAGCATGGCGCGAACAAAGCGTTCTGCAAAGTGGCACTGCCGATTTGGTACGACACAAATGGTCATCGATGGCGTTGATGCCCAGTCTGACAAATTGATAGGCGTTACGCCTTCCTGCTCAATGTCGAACGTTGCGGTTACCATCGTGCTTGCTAACGCAAGGTATTGATACTGCTCCCGCGAGGCGACATTTATTGCTTCCGGTTTGGTGAAGTGCTCTGGTCTGATATTAAGGCTGATCAGAATGGAATGAAGCGGAGCGCGACGTCTTTTCTCGATGTTTTCCGCTGTCGCCGCCGCAATAAATTCGGCAGCGCTTGGTGGTGTACATAACGTGGTGCCGGCGGGCAACGCATTAAGGTAGCTCTCAATGAAATAAGAGGAACGTCCTTCCCATAAACCGAGTCCGTTACCGTCGATGCCCAATGAAAACGGAGCTGTGGGAAACCGGGTCTGTATACCATGGATGAAAGGAGATTCTTCCTTTGTCCTTTGGTACCGCGGCCAGCAGGCATGAGGTTTCAGTGTCGGGTGTGCTGGTGGTAAAACCTGGTGGTTGTCGTCAGGGTCCGGCTTGTCGACATTGAACAACCTGATGGGAACCCGTGCTGCGCTGTCATCCTGATGCCAGGCGTTGACGATGTTGATAGCCTGGGATTCGTTGACAACAATAAATCCGCCATCGCGTTTAAGTTTGGGGATGCATATTGTCATAAAATCCGTGTACCCCTCACCATCCATGAGCACACTTACCCCTCCGCGCCAGTCTTTTTCGTTGAGCAGGCTTATAGGAACAGTTCGCTCCCGTTTGAAAGCGTCTTGCAGTCTGGTGTTAAATGCCGATGAACCCCACACAGCGCTAAAAACGTCCTTATCATTAATGCCCGGTAATGCATGCATTTCGCGAAGTGCGGTGAGCATTCGCCGGCACCGCTTCCTTGCCCAGATCTGGAATGCAGGGAGGTTGTTAAACTCAACCCAATGTGAAAGTGGTTGTTCACCGTTCTCCATCATCGCGTAGGGATCGAGATTAACCCCATCTTGCTGCATACGTTTGTCGTGCGCCACGAAAAGCTGATTAAAATTGGTGAAGTTCAGTGATTTCCCGATCAGATTTTGCGCATCATTAAGCGTGAACTGATGATCTGGAAGGATGGTGTTCAGCGTGCGTTTTAGTCGCTTTGCTTCCGACTTAAATTTATCAAAATCAAGATACAACATGTGCGTATTCCTTGTGTACATCACAACGTCTTGCTTTGCTGATGAGCTCTCAATTCATGTACGCATGCGACATTGTGTGTCAGGTACGACATGTGTTTAATAAAGTTGAACAGGTCCCCTTGGGGTTGCCCCGCCTAAGCGGTAAGAGCGGCTTGCGTCCTGAACGCAAGCACATTATAACAGGTTTTTTGTCTTTTTGTTTTTTTTAGGCGGATTGTTGTCACCGCCATGAACAAGTAAGTTTATTTTTCTATAGCCTTAAAGGCTGTCAACCAAATCTACGGTTTGCCGGCGGCAATGTTGCATTGATCGCCGTGAGTTAAAATCAAGCGTACCGAGGATAAAAATCGGCACCAGAAAAAAGGTGGCTGCCGCAACAGCAAGAAAGGTTAAAACAAAATACGTTATCATTGAGTTGCCTTTTCTGGGTTGATTCTGTCGCCATAAAACTTGATGGTGCCAACCAGAAAGAGTGGGTAAATGAAGGTGGTTAGCAGAATGACGCCGGTGACAATTGCTTCAAATAACGTTTTGTATGTCGCCGTGTCAGGGATCAGGTGGAGCATAATAAGAGATAAACATCCTTTTACGCCGCCGAAAACCATGACTTTGTACCACGAGAATGAAATGTTGTGCATTCCTCTTATCGTATTGGACAGTATGCTGAAGTTGGCCATCACGACGATACGAATTAGCGTGGAGGCCACAAACACAGACACAATCTCTTTCCAGTACTTTTTAAGTTGTGCGAAGTCTACCATGTCAGCGAGTGCTAGGAACATGATGGTGACGGCGAAAATGCCTAAAAGCTGAATAAACGTCTGGATTGCTTCGTGGTTTTCCTTGTCGACAATGGCCATAATATTGCCTGCATTTTTGGCCAACGCCTCTTCAATACTGCGAATACGATTGAGCAACACAGTATTGGTTAACATGACCGAAACAATAATGGCGAGGATTCCGCTGAAATGGAAATGCTCAGTGATCGCAAAACTGGCAAATGGCGTCAATAAAAGGATGCAGGTTTCAATATAAACATTCTTCGTTGCCCTCATTAAGAGCAGACCAATCCAACCAATGATCGCACCGATCCCAACGGCACCAAACACGACGAGACAAGCCCTCACTCCCATGTCGGCAATGGTAATTGCTTCCACGGATGTTTCAGCATGCAGAGCAAGAGAGAACATTACCAGCGCGGTAGCGTCGTTAAAGCAGGACTCACCTTCCACCAGCACTTTTAGATCTTTGGGGACTTTTTGGGTTGAGAATATAGCACTGACACTGCACGGGTCAGTGGCTGTTACCATGCACATAAGCATAACAATGGCGGCAATCGAAAGGTTGTAATCAGGAAGCATGTACTCGCTTATTGCCACCCCGGCACCGACCGCGAGAGCAACGGAAACGCCCGCAGCAAAAAACAGTGACCATGCATGCTTTTTGACGTATGACCAGTGTAAATGCAGTATATCCAGCGTTAGCAGGATGGGGAGTAAAATAAAAATTATTTGGTCAAATTGATAATGTGAAGTGATGACGCCGGCAAAACCGGCATATTTCATCATTAACCCAACCACAACAGTCGACATAGACGCAGGGAGCTTGACCTTGTCCTGAATAAGTTGGGTAAACACTGCCACCAGTAAAACAAAAACAGCTACATTTAACATGAGGTACCGAATAAAAATGAAATAATTTATATATGAAAGGTACCACAATAAAGTGTATTTTAAAACAAAAATGTTTTGATTTTTGTGGTGAAACGCTGTGTTACAGGAGCTTTAATCAGGTTCTCAAAAATACATCTCCGGGATGCGGGCTTGTCCTGTATTATTGGGTGAGCTGTTCGCAAAAATCGCAACGAACGCAACGTTACTGGTTAAATTTCTGCTTTTTATTGTTTTATTTTCATCAATTTTAATTTTATCAACTGAACTGTGATATGTTTATTTTTTAATCTTAGGAGAGTGGTATGAAAAAATCTTTCATTGCGCTTGCTCTGTTTTCGGCTTTTTCAGTACAAGCTGAAGTTGTTCAGGATTTGAGTGGCTGGCAGACGGATGGTAGCTCGGGCAACTGGACCTACAATGCAGAGTCAAACTCATGGTACCAAAGTGAAAACACAGCGACAGGGACATTTTTGTACGACCCCAGCGCAGATGCCTTAGGCAAAGCGGTTGAGGGCTCAATAAAAGTCAGTGGTGGTGATGACGACTGGATAGGGTTTGCTCTGGGGTACGATGCCGGCGATGTAGACAGTCCGGATTCTGACTATTTACTGTTAACCTGGAAGAAAGCAACACAAGGTGGCATGCTCATCGGTATGGATATGTGGCACATCACGGGTTCCCTTGGTGCATCAAGCCTGTTCAGTCCATACAGTCATCCTTCGATGACGCATGTTGCAAATGCATCCACACTCGCTGATACCGGGTGGGCAACGGGGGTAGACTACACGTTTTCTTTAACGTATGAAAAAAGCGGCGTAGGTGTTTTTGTCAACGACAACCTTGAGTTTGCGCTAACGCCGGGTGATGTAGGACTCTCTCAGTTCCAAGGTGGAAGTTTTGCGTTTTTTAATTACTCACAGGGTGGTGTGACCTATGATGGTGTGACGTTTGACAGTGTTGAAGCCGTCATATCGGAAGAACAGCGGGAACAGATTGCGGCTGAAGTGCCATTGCAAGGTGGTGCCGCGGCCATGTTACTGGCAGGTGCTGTCGGTTTTTCAAGGAAGAAGCGGGCTAACACGTAGTTTTCGCCTGCTGTTACAGCCAGAGAAACTTGGATGGTGTGGGCGGCTCAAAAATGATGTCGGCCACATCCTCTACCTTGTCAGTAATACTCTCGTCTTTACTTAGTTTCTTCCTTTCAGTTTTGGCCAAGTACAAACTGCTGCCATGCAAAGATATGTTTTCTGAAACAACCTGAATATATTCCCAGCCACCTCCATCAATGAACAGAGCGATGACCGTTTTATCTTTGAGCTGCTGTACAGCCAGCAGGTCAATACGATCCCCATTATGCTCTAAACTTCCTGTTGTTACGCTGCACCACATTTCACAAGTGAATAAATGATAGGGCTCTTCCCTGTTGAACGAATGTCAGCCGCATTCTACGAGTCTATTTTTCGAATGACTCGCTAGTTCAGGCTGACGGTTTCTCTTGTGATAGCACGTAGTCCTTAACTTTTTCCAAGTTCGCCCCACCTGTCGTTGTTACTGCATAAGATCTCGACCAGAAATAAGGCTTCCAGAAAAATGGTTTCAGGTGTCCAGCGTACTCTTTTCTTATATGTCTTGCAGAAACTGTTTTCAGATTACCAATCAAGCGAGATAAGTTTAGTGACGGATGCGCTTCTACAAGCAGATGAACATGATCTGTTTCAGCCCCGAACTCCATTAGTTCACATTCCCACTTTGACAGCACATCACTAAAGATATCCTGCATTCTTTCCATGATATTCTGATTAATAACCTTATGCCGGTATTTAATTACAAATATGATGTGATAGTGAAGCCTGTATGCACTGTGATTCTTTGTTTTTAGCGTATTCTTAGGTTGCATCTTCGTATTGTATCTAATAGTATATTTAACATGAAGATGATACGCAGTGACAGGCTAAAAATCAAGACTAATCCTCAGCAGCGCCATGTGCTGAGTGATACGGTGTTGCTGTATCGTCGTTACGTTCGTGACCTGATGGTATTAATCAACGCCAGGTGGCGGGTGTTTCAGCACGCCGATGGCAATGACGTCATCAAGTTGACAGAAGAACTCATTCACCCTACGCGTTTCCGGCCTGACATTAAACATCCGCATTTTCACAAAAACTACTATAAATTCCCCAGCTACCTCCGTCGTGTGGCAATCATGGACGCTGCCGGACAAGTGCGCTCGTTTCACACCCGCTACAACGACTGGCTGGACAGCGGTATGAAAAACATGCCGCCCAAATTAACTGTCAGTACGTCAACTTTTCCTAGCCTGTACAAAGGGCAATGCATCAAGTTCAGCGCCGACAGTAATACGGCGTTTATTAAAGTATGGTGGAACAGAGACTGGGTTTGGCAGGCGTTCAGACTATCAGGCAAGTCACGCTATTTAGGCAAGGGGAAAGCCATGTCACCATTGCTTACTGTTAAGGGCAAGCAGTGGTCGTTATCAACACCGGTTAAAATTGATGTTCCGCTAAAAGAAAACAGCGACTTCAGCGGCTGCGTGCTGGCGGTTGATGTCGGAATTAATATTGCTGCGACCTGCGCTGTCGTGGATAAGTCAGGCACTGTTGTTCGTCGGGTTTTTCTCGACAGAACAGATAAAGACCGGACTTACCACATCATGCAACGCATCCGCAGCAAAGCACGCAAAGCAACGCGGCACGGAAACCGCTTAGATCGTCATTTTTGCTCATCCGAGCACCGTCGTTTACGTAACCTTAGCAACAATCAGGCGCACCAGATCAGCAAAAAGATTGTCAACCTGGCGACTAAACTTCAGTGTGATGCCATTGTGCTGGAGAACCTTAAGCACTGGCGACCCAAGGCAGGTAAAAGGCGCTCTGTGATGAAAATGCGTTTTCATACGTGGTTTAAATCAGCACTTAGTGATCGTATTACTTCGAAAGCCCAAGAAAAAGGTATCCGTACACTGAATGTTTATGCGCGAGGCACCTCAAGCTATGCGTATGACGGCAGCGGCAAGGTTAACAGAGATGCCGACAACTATGCCAATACCAGATTCTCCTCCGGCAAGCGCTACAATGCCGACTTAAATGCCGCGTACAATATCGCGGCTCGCGGCATTCTTAAGCTTTACTATCCACTGATGCACAAGCAGCAGTGGAGTCTCGGTAGGCCGAATGCCTGCCCGACAACGGGAAACCCGTTGGTGCTATCCTCTTTATGGCTGCTCGCGCAGCAAAAAACAGGTTAGCAACCGGATTCCGCGATTCTATTCTTTGAATGAGTCGTCGGAGGTTTCAATAGCGCTGGCGTTTTATTTTCAGGGATAACTAACGTGTCCATGGGCTGCTCAGGCATCATTTCGATAATGGCCAGACCTGGTTCATCTTCATCTGCCAGCGACCCATGCGAGGCTGTGAAAAAAAATTGTTACTGTGAAAAACAGAAGTATGAAGCGGATTTTATTTTTCATAACACAATGCCTTATTATGTAATTTTAACAACTGAATGCGATGTCGCCTCGCAACACCTTGATGACAAGATCGAGATCTTGTTTTACTGTTTGTGTTTCTTTACTGCCAAGAAGATAACTTGCATTATAAAATGTAATCAGAACGGTGTCATTGTGTAAAGCGGTTACGTTGAGTTTTTTGTCTGCATGGCGTTTAACAAATGATTCATACGTTTCTTTCCGGTATTTTTCAAGGTTGATGATGCTGCCCGGCTTAATGTCGCCATGGATATTTGGGGTATCAGGTATGAGGCTGGGAAAGGCTTCATAAACAGAGAGGCAAAGTTCAGCGCTTCGCTGCGCAATGCTGGTGATGTGCTCTTCATCGCTCTTTTCGAGCTGGTACCCGAAACTACATTTGCAAGCAAGGGTAGGGCGGTTGTGCCATTCACTATGCTTGTTAAATGAAACATTTCCCGGTGATTTGTCATGAGGTAGGTTTATTGTTACATCCCATCCCAACTGATGCATGTATTGTATAAGCGGAAAGAGTTTTTTTTGCAAAACAGGTCTGATGGAAGTGATGCTTTTTGTGTTCAAGGTATGATCTGTCATGACAGGCTCCTGGCGAGATGTTTCACATCATGCTCAGATAGATAAGAAATCTGCAAACCGTCACCAAGACAAATAAACCCCTCCTTCAACATGATGGATACGGCAGCCTCAGAACGGGTAGTGCTTTTTGAATATCGAGCATTAAAAGAGGCTGATATGTGCTCTAAAAGCGCGACATTTCCCTTCTTTGATGCTTCAAGCAGTTCAGGATCGTCCCGTAGTATGCCATTACTGTCGATGCGAGATGATGGGAATTTGTCGTGGAAGACCCGTTTCATCTCTGTGCAAAGTGTAACCATTTTTTTGAGTGCAACAATAACAGATTGCTCAGTGCTGTCATGGCTAAAATAACCATAGCGAAAACCGGATACAACCATGTTTAACCATCTTGATGCTTCAGCGGTGATGCGCATTCTGCTTGTGTGTCCTACATGCGTATCAGACGTTATCGATACTTCCCAGCCCTCACTCTGCAAAAGGGCCGTTAATTCAAAAACAGAATCCGGCAGGTTGTCCAGCAAGGGCAGCGTTGCGGTATCGATACTTACAGTCACGTTAATTTCGCCATGAGTAGGTGGTGCGCTATTGCGTTTGCCAGTGAGGCCAGATGTTCAGGTGCTTTCGTGTTGTGAAGTCCGACAGCGTGTCTGAAGGTGCCGTATTGTGGGACCGTGTTCTTAGCGTAAAAGTCGAAAGTGTAATACTCGCCGGCTGTACTGTCATGTAACGTAAAGAGTAAAAAGTCCCCGTTCATGATGTCGCCGGCAAAATAGCGTAATGCATGCTTGTGCTCATCAGCGATGGCGTAAAGATCTCCGGCTGTCTCAGGAATAGACAGAGAAACATCATGGGGTAAAATAGCATACACCTTTTCAGGGATGTTCAATTTTGCCTGCGGCAACACGGCACTGGGAGGGAACGGTGTCATAAATCATCTCTTATTTTTTGTTTTTTCGAGATTACCACAGGGTTGTTCTTTATTCAACAAAATAGTTGTTAAAAATAAAAGTAAAGTACAACAAAAAAGTTTACCAACCGCGACTTTTATGAGACAATAAACTCTCACTCACACAGGTAATAAAGGTAGCTGGATGAAACTTCTTAATCAACGTTTACTTCACAACGCAGAAGAACTTTATATTTTCCCACATGACTTGCTTGCACAGTGGAAATCTCGTTTTAACGGCGTTTACCCTGCATGGCTGGCGCACGAAAAAACAACACTTGAAGAAGTCATGGCGTGGAGAAAAAGTGGCAAGGTTCCCGGGGCCGTTGCGGGAGCAGCGTTGAACCCGAATTTGAACGAGGGGTTTTATCAATGGATCGCAGAGCGTGGTAATGCAAAAGCACTGCTCTCTCTTTCTGTAAATGCTGCGGTTCCGGAAAGCGTGCTTACGTGGATGGTTAACGAGGATCACTACGCAACCATGCTGAAAATGATAGCTGTCAGGGAAAAAACGGTTGCGGACACCATTCCTGAGAGCGAGATGGTGAAAAACCTCATTAACACACTCATGCTAAACATTGCCCGTCATAAAAATACGCCACTATCAACACTAAGAAAACTTGCGGCTGCCCCCTTTAACGAAGACGTCAGAATTGTGGATGCTCTGACCAAGAACGCCACATTCAGGGAGGCGGGTCCATTTGAATTAATGGCAACTAAATTTGTCATGGAACGCAGGAGAGTGGCCAGCGATTTCCGTCTTAGTCAGGAAGAAATCATGACGTTCTGGAAAGCGGGTGTTGATTTGCGGTGCGCGGTATTAAAAAACCCTCACCTTTCACCCGCGGTTCTCAGTAAGCTTGCCCAAATGACGGACGAGAAAGGTAAGGCTGCGATTATCTCAAACCCTTCCGTCGGTGTTGAATTGCTTGAAAGTTTGTCAGGCGATCCATCGGCGTTTGTTAGAAGTGCTGTGGCGCTGTGTGAAAAGGTGAGTGGTGCAATACTTTCGCGGCTGTCGAACGACCGTAACACGAACGTGGTCAGAAACGCGGCGGCAAACCCTTGTGCGGATAGTGCGTTACTGAATGCTTTATCAAGGCGTCCTGAGGCGTTTATTCGCGAGGCAGTAGCAAAAAACAAACATACCTCCGGCGAAACCTTGTCAGCGCTTGCAAAAGATTCATGCGACAAAGTGCGCGCAGCCGTTGCCTCTCACCCTTCAACGCCGGCGTTGAGCTTGAAAATCCTGTCTTCGGACAAAGTTTCAAAGGTATCTTCGTCGGTGGCGTCCTCGCCGAGTATGGGGATTATCACGGAGCTTGAAGAACACCATGCGCTTTTAAAGAATTATGGTCAGGGTGCATTCAATTTTCATTCTCTCATGTCACCTAAAAAGGTAATGAAGCTTTTAATCAATTCAAAACACCCGAGCGAATTGGCGTTTATTTTTGGTTCAGGTCATGCGGGTGCTGTCGATGGTTTGATTTCACTTCAATCTGCATTTATTAATGAGCGTCTTAAGTTGAACCGAGCTGATTATTTACTGGCTTTAGATAAAATCAATGAAAATGTTGCAGGTAAGCGCCGCGCCGGAGCAGCCGTAGAAGCAGACTACATGAAGATTTTTATAAAATATCTTGGGGTAGACTTATTGGTCGCTGTGCTTGCGCAATATGAGCCGGATGAAGCGAAAGACTGCATACGTATGGCTCATGCATTATTGTCTTTCGAGCGTAAAGAAAAGAACAGGGAAAATCTTGCCGCCATTCTGAAAGTCGTTGAGAGTGAGCGTGTTGATTTCCATGATTACCTGACAAGCAAAACAAAAGATTTGTGGAGAGAAAAACTAAATGGGTTTTTCCAGAAATCATTACTCCCTTTCGTTCCGGAGGCAAACGACTTGCTTGCTGGTGGGTGGGAGGTCAATTTGCCGGGCAATGCTTTTGAGCTTGCGGCAATCGGCGATGCGCAAAGCCATTGTGTCGGTGGACCCTATTACGCGCAACAGTGTGCTGAGGGTACCAACATTATTTTTCAAATTATGCCTCGCGGTGATATGCGGAGAGGATACACGTTTCAATATGCGAGGAATGGACGGTTGCTTCAAGCCAAAGGGTTTGGGAACTCCGCTGTGCCAGAAACAAGAAAGAGTGAAAGTAAAGCTGTTATGCGGCTTTTCATAAAGGCGATGAATGGTCAGATTAAACCTTCCCAAGTCGATGATTGCGCAGCTTAACTACAACAAAATTGTTTATTTTTGCGGGTGGTTATGAGACAATGTATTCATTGAATTATTGCAAAGAGAGCTGACAATGAGCGATAAAAATATAGCTTGTCCACAAAATGACGAAGACGTTTCAGGCGCTGAGTCAATGATGCTGAGAAAAACAAGAACGCCGGCTGATGTAATGCGCAAGATGCGTCAGTTTATGATGGTCAATGCGCCTGAAATAAACAGTGCAAGTATTATGGCAATGTCTTCTACGGCTCTGGAAAAAGTGAAAATAGGTCGTGTTGAAGCGCCAGGTGATGATCTTGACTCCAACGATGAAGGGCGTTCAAATGGGGTTGGTGACCCTGCATCAACGGCGGTAAGAGCAGTTGGTAAGCAAACGCCTAAATGGACAGATTTGACGATGATGCCCGGCATGTCAAATGAGGCGATAGCGGCATTGGGGGCCAGCATTTTTGCTCATTTTGGTCTTGAAAGCGGCGGCTCAGTAAGAATGATTGCCTCAACGGAGCATGGCGACCTTTTGAATAGCGCGATGGAAGTCAACGCTGTTCTCAACTTCCTGGAAAACTATGCACAAAAGCATTCCGAAGACAACATGGTTATGTCATTCGAAGGTGTTATTGATGGGTATGCACCTCAGGTGCGCCTGTATCACACAGAGAACTTTGCCTATCTTGCTGTTTTTGAAGACACGGGTGTAAAAGGCCGTTATATCTATGCCTTTAAGCGCAGCGGAAACAAACTTGAGTATGGAGTTGAAGCATGATGAAATGCAGGGAAAGCATTATAATACGAGCCCAAAAAGACTTTAATCCCAACATTGTCAGCCTAAATACGGACGCAATAGCCACTCTGACCTTGCCGGATCTTTCGCATGGTTTTGATGATTTCAGCTATATTGCACCGGACTGGTCTGTCGAAGAGTTGGCAACGCTTTGGTTGGTTTTTAGCGCTCAGGCTTTTCAGTTCAAACACAAAGAGAAGCATGGTGGGTTATCAAAAATCCACTACCTGGATTCTACGGGGTCCAATGCTGTACTAAAGATGATACGGGACAGTCATTCGGAGGGCGGTTTTCAACAGATGCGGGCTTTGTTCCGCACACTGCCACTTTACAAAGAGCGGGAATTTATCCTTAACGAGATGTACAGTGATGAGTCACGCATACAGCTGGCAAGCCTGGGCATAATTTCGTCAGCCCGGAAAGGGTGGGTGTCGTGTGACCACGCTAAGCAGCTGGCGGATATGTTCCCGAAGAGCTTTAGTGATCCCTATCTAAAAAAGGCACAGCTTGCCGTGTCTGCGATTGCAGGCTGCGTACAGCACAGGGAGGGTGTCATTGTGAAAGATAACCTCACTGCGTTCGCTGATTACGAGGTGCCAAGGGTCTTGCGCCACTTCGGTATACTTACCTATTCACCGGCGTTATTGGCAAAAATAGAAAGTGAGGTGCAGATCGAAAAGGGTAGTGTTGAGGAACGCGCATTGCGTGGAGCAACAATCCTTGCCATAGAAATGATTGCTGCCCAGTTTGGACATTCAGCGTCTGCGCTCGATAACTATTTTTGGGGAGCTCAAAAAGAAATCGGTGAAACGCCAGTGCATTTCACTGATACAACCTGTTATTAAGGTTAGGATTCTACGCATGCAGAGACGGGGAGTCCAAGGATGGATGCCTCATTGTTATTCAGCTCTTTCGTTAAACTGTACAAAGTGTCCGATGTGCAGTTTTTAAGAGACAGTTTCCAAAATGAACGCATGAAAGGCCATAGTTCTTTTTTTGCTAACATGCCCGGGTACAGGGCAGGGCCGTCATGATAACAAAGCACCGCTCTCACGTCACATGCCGCGTGAGAGTCCAGTTTTCTTAACTGCTGAGCAAGTTCATTAAGCCCGGCCTTTTGCATTTCCCTTGGCATATCAGTATTCATGTAAACAGAATGGTTCCCACTTTGATCGGGATCGTCGTCAAATACAACTTCTATCTTGTCAAGACGATACTTCCACTGCATAAGTGATATGTCTTCAGACTGACAAATGTCGTCATACTCATCACGAAGTCTGGTTATCCCGGAACGTATGAGCACTTGTTTTTCGTCAGACGTTAATGCCCTCAAAACCACTTTCAGGTACTTAAAGGGGGTATGCAGTAAGTAGTTCTCGTCAGCGATTACGCCGGAAATGGTAACGGATATTTTGCCTTTTTGCAGGGCTGTATGGGCGATATTGAAAAGAAATGTCATGACAGGTATGTTCCCTTATCCTGATGTGCATCCATGTGTTATCACGATGATAACAGGTTTTAGTCGCCACACAAAACTTTTTTATGCTCAATAAATGTTGCTTTAGGTATTGGAACAACAATAGTGTGATAGTATTGTTTTGCAAAGCCAAAAAGGGAATTATGATGTCAGCGATCATGACTGATATAGCGAGAAGTAAAGCAAAGAGTATTCTCTTTGAGAGAGAGTCTTTCCTGGTTGTCGATCCTCATTTTTTGCAGCGTCCGGATGATGAGCTTATCAAAACGGAAGATATCAACCTTACCGTTTCAAGTTTGGTAATGAAGCAATACGACGTTATTCTGCCCGTAGAAAGGCGATATAAAAACGAAAGGTACTTATCTTCTGTCTCACCGTTAATGCTTGATGTGCCTCAGTGGATGGTTGCCAGTGAAAAAGTCATAGATCTCGAAATGATATGGCGGATTGCAGACAAGATGGCTGTTTGTCATCGCATGATGATTTCGCTTATTCCTCCTTCTGATGATAATCCTGATAAAAAATGGGTTTACCGGCCAATGAAGATTGAGGGAGAGAAGATATACCGGTTTGCATGTCCTGATCACAGGGCCTTCCTGAATCCGGAAAGTTACGTTGATCAACCTGACAAAGAAATGCTTGCCAATCTGATGTCTCACCGGCGAATGCAGAACGGGATGAAAACGTTTGAGTTGCAAGTCTGCGGCGGCACTCTAATTGAAGAGCATATCTCTTGCAGGCCCGAAATGATTAAAGACGGGGGCGATGCGGATTGACACTTGTGTCTGGTAGAGATCTTTCTAATTTGTGCTCTTCTGAGATTTCAGGGTAGAATTTGCGCAACGCGCCTGAAACCACCATGATCTGAGCCAGCCCGCTTGCACCTTCACTGAATGCAACTTGTAATGCGCACGATTGACTGACTGGTGGCGTGATTTTATGCTCTTTGAACGACTCTGCCAGGCGGCGTCCATTCTGTTCAACAGAAAGCTCAGGTAGGTACTCAAAGTCATTAAGTGCGGTCTGTATATTTTTTGTGGTATCAGAAAGTAAAAAGGTATCTTCTGACATCGGATTGAACCGTGTAACGGATTTTTCGTTAAAGACAACAGCGTGAAATCCACTGAGTGCGTTTTTGCCAAGCGGTATGATCAACCCATCGCTACCCAGAAAGCCTTTCATCTTTTCTTTTACCATTGCGTCATCAAAGTGTACCCACCGGTGTTCCGGCGGCGTATTGAAAAAAACAGATGGATCCACGCCGGCGGAAAGTAACACTGCGTGAAACTTTGTGTCGTTGTCAGCAAGAGGTGATGGGTGAAAAGCATTCTTTATAACGATGCCTTGACGCTCAAAGCTGTTTTCATCCGGCGCGCTTGAAAAAGGTGCTGTGTTTTTCTCGCCTGTGGCGTATAGCAGAGTCTGCCGCACGGCTTGATTGCCAAATGATGCGGGCAGGTTGAGCGTTGCCTCCATCACTTGCTCGATGGTCTTTTTGCCGGCAAGCATGTCTTTAATTACACCAACCCCGGGACATCGCCCGAATTGCTGAATAATAGCGCGCGCCATCAAGAGAGACAAATCGTCATCTGATGATGATTTGCGATATTTTCTGTACGTTTCGCGCAATAAATCTAAGCTGGCGTTGAGCCCGCCGTTTTGTTTGACGGCTTTGTAGGCATCTTTATTTGTTAGCCCGGGGAGGGTAAGGGTAAATGTGGGGTTTCGCCTGCCTTCTTTTCTGGCCAGGCCAGCTTGAACAAGTTCCATCAGGGAGGAACGCATTTTGTAGCCAACCGCTTTGTTCTTGCTTTTACCGTCTATTTTTAAGGTATGGCCATCTTCTGAAATAAGTTTTTTCAACATTGCTTCAGGTGATAGTTCAACTTTGCGCCTTTTTTTGTTCCTTTCCGCTCTAATATTCTTATACAAACCTGATCATTGAGGTTTGAAGATAATTTCTGCATTCAACGAAACTGGTTGCGCAGCCCGCTAAGCGGGCTGTACAGGGCCGTTTTCTTCCGCAGCGTAAA
>Ga0066376_10000007_pt1 | contig 129172 bp, 98 predicted proteins | sample Knorr_S15_td_Bot_FD_77009 | JGI IMG/M metagenome (GOLD analysis project Ga0066376, IMG submission 77009) | Marine microbial communities from Southern Atlantic Ocean transect - Knorr_S15_td_Bottom_ad_5009_LV_A | ecosystem: Environmental > Aquatic > Marine > Oceanic | place: Southern Atlantic...
GTGAAGTCTGCCGTGAAACAACATGGTTTCTGAGATGGAAAGGTCATCGTAGAGAGCAATCTCTTGCGGTGAATAACCTACTGCTGAGCCGGGTACCGCGCTGGCTAATTCTCCAGGAGTATCGCCGAGGACTTTGACTTCGCCTGATTCGGGAATCAAGCGACCAAGAATGACCTTCAGTAGTGTGGTTTTACCGCAGCCGCTTGGACCGAGCAAACCGTAGATTGAGCCGGCTGCAACCTGCATTTTCAGGGCTTTCAGAACATTAACCCGCTTTTTGCCAGAGCCGTAGCCACGCTGCAATCCCACAACCGAAATCGCAGCGTGTCCAGCCACCATGTCAGTCCCTCATGCGCGTGGCATTAGACCGTTGCGCCGAAGACTGTTCGCAAGCACGAATCTGAATCAAGAGGGCTTTTCAAGCATGGCGAATAACACATCCGTTGCGGTTGCAGCCAAACCGAGCACGCAAACCTCATCACCGGAAATCAGCGTTGCATGGCCTCCCATCGGACCGGCTAAGTCGTAGCCTCCGGCCTTTCCACGCCAACTTTCGGAGGTGACCAATTCTGCAAGTTCATCATCACCAATCTGTTCAATCTCCACAGTAGCGAACTCAATCCAACTCTGTGCATGCCAAACCCGGGCATTTTCAGCAGATGGCGAGAGCAGAGCGGTTCCAGACCAAACGATGTGGCGACGACCTCGCAGTCGGAGCAAGGTGGTGAGAGCAGAATTCGGGTCAGAGGGTTTTCCGAGTGGGATTGTGGGGTCATTTGGGTCCTCAACCAGCGTATCAGCAACCACAACAATGTCAGGCAATTGGCTTGCGCCTTCAACTCCTTCATCTATCGCTCTCGCCATCAGTGAGAGTTCTACCCGAGCGTTAGCAACTTTCTCCACCAACGTCTGGGCAACCTGCGCTGAAACCGGGGCTCCAATCGTTGCCACCCTCTCCTCGCTTAGCAAAGGCCGCGCTTCAAACGCCACATTCTCAGGCAGTTTTGCCTTGATCCATTCTGCGCGACGAGCAGAGGCCGAGGCCAACCATAACCGAACGCCATCTCCCATATCGTTACTGATAATATGGCGGCGAATCAATCCTTTGAACGGTAGAATCAGTCTGCGCTCGCAAACGTGGTATTTATCGTACCATAGCCGATGGCAAGGCCGGTGAGACCTATGACTGACGCAATTGAGAGAATTCCAACCTATGTCACCGGCATGGATGACCACCTGCAAGGCGGCATCCCGAAAGGGCATCTAGTGCTGCTTGCAGGAGCATCTGGTTCAATGAAATCGAGCCTCGGTTTTGCCATGCTATACAACGCAGTTCTCGAAGGAAAAGCCTCGGGAATCTATGTGACTTTGGAGCAATCAAAGGAAAGCCTTGCAGGCCACATGAAAAACATGGGAATGAATGTTGACGACCCGCGCGTGCGTTCTAATATCGCTATCATTGATCTTGCCGACCTACGAGTGCAATTGCACGCTGCGGGTACGGCTGACCAAGTAGATTGGATGGGGCAACTAATCAAGCAATTGACAAATTACCGAGAAAGCATTGGTTTTGATGTGCTGGTCTTTGACTCGCTCGGTGCATTTTTCACCCTCACTCAGATGGATAATCCGCGCGATGAAACCTTCCGCTTTTTTGAGGCCTGTCGCCGACTCGGCCTGACCACGATAATAATCTGTGAGATGATGGGTGAAATGAAGAATCAATTCGGTGAGTTTGGCATTGAGGACTATCTTTCAGATGGCGTTTTCCACGTAACGATGGAACGTGACGGCGATGAAATCAGCAGGAAACTCTCGGTAGTAAAAATGCGCCATACCCATCACCAACTCGGATATCGCGAGTTCTATTGGGACGCCAGCACCTGTAGGTTCGCAATCCGATGAATCACTCTACAGTGACCGATTTCGCTAGATTGCGGGGCCTATCCACATCACAATCAAGAGCCAATGCAGTATGATAGGCAAGCAACTGAGTAGGTATGACGGTGAGTAGCGGCGAAAGCAACGGTTCGGTTTTCGGAACCTTAATAGCGATATCCGCTTGTTCCGCCATTTCGCGGTCACCATTATGGATTAGAATTATTTTTGCACCTCTCGCTTTACATTCCTGAATATTTGAGAGAGTCTTATCACGATGTTCATCCTTTGGCGCAATCACAACCACCGGGCTGCCCTCCTCCAATAGTGCAATCGGCCCGTGCTTCATCTCTCCCGCTGGATAGCCAAGACATGGGATGTAAGCCACTTCCATCAGTTTCAATGCGCCTTCTCTCGCGACCGAAGCGGAGGGGCCACGCCCGAGGAAGAGTACGCTCTTAGCATCGGAAACCGCCTTGACTGCCTCCGCAATTGGGCCCTGATTACCTAAATAAGTCTCAATTTGGTCAGGTATCTTGTTCAGGGCTTTGATTAGCAATCTTCCTTGAGAACGAGATAATGTTCTCGCTCTACCGATCTGAATTGCAAAAATGGACAAGGCGGCAACCATGTTGGTAAACGCCTTGGTAGAAGCAACTGCCTGCTCAGGTCCAGAGTGAATGTAAACACCACTTCCACATTGTCGGGCAATGGATGAACCGACGACATTGATGACGCCGCGAACTCTACCTCCCTTCAGTTGAATCTCCTTGACTGCAGCCAAAGTGTCGGCGGTTTCCCCACTTTGGCTGACCGCAAAATAAAGCGCATTGGAATCAATCACCGGGTCATTGTAGCGGAATTCACTAGCGACGTGGGCAAGCGCAGGAACCCGCGCAAGTTTCTCAATAGTCAATCTACCAACTTGACAAGCGTGTAACGCGGTTCCACATCCGAGCAATCGGACGTGAGAAATACGCTGTAATTCAGTAGGTGAAAGTCCAAGCCCACCAAGTTTTCCAGTGCCATCAGAAAGTAGGGTACGCCCAGTAATGCATTGGCGAAGTGCTTCGGATTGGTCGTAAATCTCCTTCAACATGAAATGCGGGAACTCACCAAGTTCAGACTCTCCCCAAGACTCCTCAATCGTAGTTACAGTAGAATCGGCCGCACTACCATCCATACGCGAGGTCCTAACATCCCCCGGAGTCAATTCTGCAAGGTCACCGTCCTCAAGGAAAATGACCCGTTGGGTATGGGGAGTCAACGCGTGTGCATCGCTAGCGATGAAAGCCTCCCCATCTCCGATGCCAACGACCAAAGGTGAACCATTGCGTGCGCAGATGATGAGGTCATGGTCAGTGAAAAGAACACATAGCCCCCAAGTTCCACGAACACGGCGCAATGCGCGGCGAACAGCAATCAGCGGCGCAGAACCTTTGCCCAAATACCGGTGAATTAGATGGACCAAAACCTCTGAATCGGTCTCTGATGAAAATGTGACGCCTTCTGACTGCAAATGCTTCCGAATCCGATTAGCATTCTCAATGATGCCATTGTGGATGATAGCCACGGTTCCGTCCTCCGAAGCATGAGGGTGGGCGTTTTCGTTGGTTACTCCACCGTGAGTAGCCCAGCGAGTGTGGGCAATTCCGCAGGTCCCTTCCACTCTTTTCGGCAGAACGCTCTCAAGGTCAGCAACCTTGCCGATTTGCTTGTGAATAACGATATCTCCGTTTTTTACCGCGATTCCACTTGAATCATAGCCGCGGTACTCAAGTCTCCTAAGACCTGCAATCAGCAACGGAGTCGCGTCTTGCATCCCGATATAGCCAATAATACCACACATTACTCTCACCTCACAATCTCACGGTTTCGTTACAAATTGGGCACTTCACTCGCCTTGCCTTATTCAATTTAGCAGAAAATTTGGCCTCGCAGGCATCACATGCTGCCTCGACGGTAGGGGATGGCAGGTCCATTGGCGGTGGGAGAATATTACTGCCCGGAGGCGGAGGAAGGTCATCACTTCCCGGTAGCGGCGGTAACTCTCCGGGTGGCGGCAGGTCGTCAAGAGAAGGCAATGGCGGCAACTCTCCCGGCTGGGGCAGGTCTCCGGGTGGCGGCAGGTCGTCAATAGAAGGCAGTGGTGGTAACTCTCCGGGTGCGGGCATCTCCCCGGGTGCTGGCAACGGTGGCAAACCGCTGTCCTCAATCATCTTCTGCATATCTTCAGTTATCCGCTTCATATCGGCCTCAACCGCTCGACGTTCTCGCCTACTACGCCGGTCTGACGCTCCCTCATCGTCAATTTCTGCTACCTCAACCGGTGAATCTTCCACGCCGTCTTCGGCCTCATCTTCCTCGAGCACTGCAACAAGCGCTGGGGCTTGCTCAACCCCATCGTCATCTTCGTCGTCAACGGACTCGCCTTTCGCGTGTTCGGCTACGACGTCTACTGAGTCATCGAAATCTGATTCATAATCTTCGTCCAAGTCAATATAATCGCGTTCAATTTCAATTTGTGACGACCGCTTCCGGCTGCGACGGCCCCTGCTTGCGCTGCCAACAACAATTACTGTGAGAAGGATGAGAACTAAGCACACGACCCCAATCGCTTTGGTTAAAGAGTCAAAGGTGGAGGAATCAATGCCGAGTAGTATTCGTAGCCATTCCAACAGGCCACCATCACCAGAAGTTGCGGTGGAATCGTCTACCATGCTCCGAACTTTGACGCCGCTATTGGTGGCATAAACCATCCGTAACTCGCCAGCGTCCTCGGCCCGAGATGCGGTGATAATCACGCCGCTGGCGATGATATCAGAAACCCACATTTCGTCTGAATGACTCTCATCAGAAAGCAGTCCATAGTGGACCTTTGGACCAGTTGGTGATACCGCATCGTAAAGAATCTGTACTCCTCTTTCAGTCTCTGCCAAAGTCATGGATGAAAGTCCGCGCGCCGGTGTGCGCTGCTCTACTCCCTGTAGCCAAGCAGGTGGCGTGATGTAGGTGACAAGTGTTGCATCTGCACCATCTCCCTCGCGCCATGCGCTGACAATCACATCACTCCCTCCACCTCGCAGCACCACCATTCTGCCGAGGGATGATGCAATTGTTGAACTGGTGTTAGTAGCAACAGAATAAGCCCAATTTGATTCAGTAATGCCACCGTGAGCATAGAACAATCCAAGTCGTTCAACTCCGGTGGAATCATCCCTGATTTCCTGATACATCAGGTGAACATCATCTGAACCGAGTTCAACTTGTAGGGCTGGCGCAGCGTGCGGTAGAATGTCTAGGTTCAGCAAGACGTTATTGGTCAAACTCCACTCTTCTGCGGAAAGCGGTGAATCGGTCCATATCAGGAATACTCCGGTAAGGTCAGAATAAGAGCCACCGGTGAATAGGTCACGATGGTAACCAGCGATGATGACACGGTCACCATACTGGTCTAAGTCAAAGCCCCAATAGGTTCCTTCTGAGGTAAGTAAACCGGGCATCAAGTCCTGTTTTGGGGTCATTTGGCAGGTGCGGTCAATGGTGGTGTAAGATACGGTTTGCCGGGAGAATCCGTTGTCGTCTAGATATTGACGAGACCAAACGACTGTTACTACCCCTTCATGTGCATTGACAGAAATATCTCCGGCCCAATCGTCCTCAAGTTCCAAACAGGTGTGAATGTCAAATGAACTGCCCATCCGATGGACAAATAATGAGTTACCACGATTGGTGAAAAGTAGGGTCTCCGCAGCTAGTCCGGCGGATGCAAGCACGATTTCAGAATCTTCCAGCGAGGGCTCACGCGCGGCAGCGAGCGTGACACTATCATGCACTACAACAAACTCACGCTGGTTATTGTACGGGTCAATATCGGTGCTGGTTGTCACCGAAACCCGATAACGCTCGCCGCGTTGCTCTGAGCCATTAGGAATTATGAAAATTACCTCGCTACTCGAACTGCCAATAATAGTCGCCGCTGTTGAGGATCCGAGGTCAAGCCAGCCAAGTTCAGTCAACCTCTGTAATCGGATTTCTGCGCTTTCAGAATCATGCGAGCCTAAATTATCAATTCGGACCGATAATTGGTATTCAGTAGCAAGGCGCGGCACATTCGGCGTCGTTCTGATTGCTCCTTCCCGAATAGCAAGATCAACGCCGTCTGGCCTTTCAAAAACAGGGAATATGATTGATTCAGAACTAGACGACGGCGGGTTGATGACCACTTCTAACAGCCTATCACCAGCAGCCATCGGATTCCAATACAATATCACCTCAACCACGTTTCCGGGCATAATGCTAGAAACCGTTGCTTCGGCCTTCTTTGAACCGTCTTCGCGCAGATGAATCTCTACGTTTTCTGCTTCTGCATCGCCAGAATTACGGATATCTGCCCGAACTTCAAGGAAGGTATTGACCAGTGAATCAGAGACTGGAACACCATACTGCTCGACACTGATAGAGCCTAATACCGACAAAATAGCGGCAGGTGGTAAATTGTCAACTCTCACCGACCTGCGGATTTCGTCGGAGTAAAAACCCTCATTGTGAACAAGCCTTGCTGCGATTACGTAGTCAGCATCAGGATGCTGGGTGGTATCCCAAGATATGCTCCATTGTCCGGTCCGGTATGAACACGAACCAGAACAGCCTGCGACATCCATTGATTCAGACGTGGCGAAGTTAGCAGATTGCCATTCATCTCGTCCAACCCGCCATTGCACCTCGTCAATGTTAGGACCTTTCCAGTTGCCAGTTACATCCACTGTACCCTGAAGGTCACTTTGACCAGATGGGCTTTCCAAAGAAATGTCCATCTCTCCGATGTAGAAGGTTGTCCAAGCCAAATCCGACCAAACTCCGGTATTGTCTTTGGCTTTGACTTCAAACCGGCCTACGGCACCGTCCTGCCATAACTCAACGTCGAGGAAGACCCACCAGTCGTAGGTTCCACCTGCTGTAGTCCAATCGAGGACGGTTCGCCATTCGGCTCCGCTACCGCTATTCTCATGCCGGTAGGTTGCCCGAGCCAATACCTCATCAATACTGGTGCCATTTTCTTCCTGACCGGTTAGCGCAGTGCCTTTGAATCGGTAAGTTTCTCCAGCGACTAGCCAACTGTAATTATTTGGAGATGTGACGTCAATCCAATCACCTGAGCCGGTGCTCGGTGGAGGTGTCGTTGTATTATTTCCACCGCCGCCGCCAATTGCTGAAATGAGTGCTGAGGAGTCTACTATTCCGAAGCCGTAACGGTCGTTCCAAATATCTGAAACACTCGGTTCAGAAGGAGTCCCTCGTACCTCACTATTCTCATGGATTAATTCCTTTACCTCACTTGGAGTAAGGCCGGGGTCTTTGCTCAGCATGACTGCAACCATGCCTGAAATATGCGGTGTTGCCATGCTGGTTCCGTCAAGGGAATTGTAGGAGTTATCAGCCATTGGACGGGGCTGGCCAGGGAATTGCACGGAACCGGCAGCGTTAGTTGCAGCATTGATGCCGGTTCCCGGTGCAGCGACATCAGGCTTCAATTCGTCCTCATCATCATCGTCGCCATCGTCCTCTCGAGGACCGGAATTAGAGTAAGAAGAATGCGAGTCGTCAGTGCGGTCGTGAGTATCTCGTTCATCAATCGCAGCGACCGAAATCGCCGTGTCCGCGCTGGCGGGACTCGGCACTCGTCGCTTGCCATCATTACCCATCGCAGCAACACAAACCAGTCCCGCATCAGTCGCTTCGTCAACCATACGAGCCTCGGCAGAACTGCCGTTATCACCGGGGTCATCAGAATTTGGATTGTTGACATTTCCAAAGGACATTGACACCACATCAATGCCTTCGCTGGAGTCATTATTTCCCCAATCTTGGTCAACATTGTTGATGGTCCACTGAATGCCGTTGATGGTATATTGTGCATTAGAGCCGCCTGCATCGGTTAGCACCTTTACATCCACCAAATACGAGCCCGGTGCCACACCGACGTAAACCCGGTCGGAAGAACCAGTTCCAACAGCCGTGCTAGCAACGTGAGTGCCGTGGCCGGCTGTATCATCGGGGTCATCTGCACCGCTTTGATTAGAAAAGGCGGAAGTCGCATCATATCCTGCTACCCACTTCGCATCGCTATACGAATTCGGATCTAGGTCCGGGTCATCGTTCATATCATCAAAGTCATTGAGAGAACGGTGCTCATTATCCACGCCAGTGTCAAGGATGGCAACAACAACCCCATCACCGCGGAATCCCAACTGATGAGCGGTATCGGAGTATGAGTCGGAAGGTCGGACTTTCATCGAGGGAACCGAGTATTCCAGGAAGGGAATCATCACGTTTTGCTGTTCCACGACAACCACCCCATCAAGCATCCAAATATCGAGAAGTGCGGATAATGGGACCTTGTCAACACTAATTGTGTCAATTGAAGGCCAAGACTGGAAAAATGCAAAATTGCCGGTTGATTCTTGCTCAATTGTGGTCGCTGGTCCCACCCAATTATGTTGGTTGAGTATTGATTGTAGAGCGGAGAGGTCGGCTGCGCCGGGATGCCAAGCGTAGTCAACATGGATTGCTACTGTTCGCCGGCCGTTTTCGTCAATAATTGCTGCCGGCGACTCCGATTCATATTCTCCAGCAAGAACTCGTTGCAATCTATCGTCCATGCCGTTTGAATCGCGGTCTGGAGAATAACTGAACCACCAAGCCCAGTCCTCAACTCCGGGACTCCAGCCATCGGTGAGCGGCCTGCCTACAGGCAATTCTGGCAGGCGAAGTGGAGTCGGACAGACTTGGTCAGTAGCACATAGTAAGGCGGGCAAATCAGTTACTGCAATAGGAGGTCCAGCAATTTCATATCCAAATTCCGATTCATCATCTGAAGGTGTGGCCAAAGGGTTACCAAGAGCCAACGGAGACAACGAAACCAGAAGCATCAGGAGCACCCCAAACAACGGGGCCTTACGTACTGCTTCTGACGATTGCATCTCCAAACCCATGACTTCTGACACGCCAACAGTGTATAAGCCAAACCGAGTCTAGTCCGTAGGACGTAGACTCGTGATTGAAAATCTGTGTAAAGGCGGTTTACCCCCCGCTTTCACTTGGCCCTACTGGGCCACCTGACTATTCAAGGCCACTCAAGATGGCTCTTATCAATAATGCAGCGTAATCGGGTGACTTCGTTTTTTTCCTCAGCGATTAAAACGCCGTCGCATTCTGGGCATTTTGCTATCTCAGACAACTGCTCTAACCAAGCCTGTCTTGTCTCTAATTCGTCGCCTTCTTCCCGAAGTCTTTGCAGCGTGCGACCTGCCTCGCCATCCAGCGGTTTTCCGATTGCGCTCCAAGGGTCACTCGCTAAACTTCCCATCCGTTTTTTTATCGCTTCGCGGGCTGCGCCAGCAGCCCCGCCCGCACTCGGTCCCGAATCAACGACACCGATCTCGACGGGACCGCCTTTCGCGATAGGTTTAGCCAATACATAGCAAGCGAAAAATCCGGTAATATGGGCGAGATGAGCGACGTTGGAAGTAAGAACAGCCCCTGATGTGAGCAGACCATATTGCAGAATCTCGATGCCCAATTTGAGTAAAGCGATGAGAGAAATCGGCCATTTGCGAATCAAAACGAAAGGAAATTCAATCTCGTCGCTAGGCCAACAGGCAAGATAGCATCCAAGCAATCCAAACGCTGCCCCTGATGCTCCCAATGCCAAACCGTGGTCACCCCAATGCGAGAATACCCAGCCGAGATTTCCCCCTAGTAAACCGATGAAGAATATTGCTAACCAGCGCTCGCGGCCAAGCCGTTGTTCAAGTGGTACGCCGACTAAGATGATGACCACGAGATTTCCGAGTAAATGCAATAATCCACTATGCAGCCATCCTGGTGCGACCAACCTGAGAATTTGGTCTAACTCAAGGAAGGATGAAGGCTGCAGCGCAAGTAGTCGTGACAGCCATATTTCACCTGTCATCAATTCGGATATATACTGAATAATCCAAGCGAAAATCAACGATATTGACATCGCAAGAGCAACTGAGGTTTTCGCTCGCCAAGCATGCACTATCGGCGCAACCGCCGCGATGAAAAACAGCGCTACAAAAGCCCAGCCAACCTCGGTGAGATTAGACCACTCTGCCGCAGCCATTTCAATCCCTCATTCTTCTTCTGCCTCAAGCATGCTCTGATACTCGGCTTCTCTCTGCTTTGCGCGACCCAGATAAAGAGCCACCTGAATTATTCCGATGCCAATCATAATGCCGCTGAAGGTGATGAATCCGAAACCACCAAGCACGACTGCGATGGCAAATGTTATCAAAATCAAACTCCTATCTTCCTTGATTTCCTCCCGTGGTAACTCAACATCGGCCGCTACGTCAACCTCGCAATATGCTAGCCTAGACCACACTTTATCCTCGGGTAATCCGGTAGAGGTGGAAAGGGCAGAAACCAACTGTTCTGGGGTCTTAGGTGTGGGGATGTTTACATCGGCACAAATGTGGAGCAGTGCATCAAGAAGCTCGTCGCTCGCTTGGCCTTCTGCGATGGCTAATTGGGTCATTACGCTCTCAATCATCGGATTGGTGTGGTCGTCATCTTCTTCAGGAGTTGTGCGCGCTTCTTCTAACTGCTCCATATTATCGAATTGTGCGAAGGAAATTGATTGGAATTCGCACTCACCACAAGTCAACAAAACTTCTGTTGAGGAAGTCAAACCGGGGATGCCAACTTTGTCTAATGTGGTCCTGACATCAGTTGAATAGCAAACCGGACAAGCCTGTATCACCCACCATCACCGCTTGACCCTCGGTGTGATTGCACGATAATCCTACTTGCGACGGGCGATGCTGTGGCAAAGTCTCTTGCTCAACCCTCAAGGCGGAACCTTCGCTCGCGCCAACATGGTCACCAGTGAGCCGCACCTGCTGAGTCTTGAGGCGGTCAGCGTTACTCGTGGCACTCGAAAGGTCATCTCCGGTCTTAGTTTGCAGGTGAGTAGCGGCGACATTTTGGCATTAACCGGCCCGAACGGTTCGGGTAAGTCTACTCTTGTAGAGGCGATTGCTGGCTTACTGCCGCTGCAATCCGGCTCAATTCTACGAACCGAATCTCCATTCGGCCTGACTCTCCAACAAGATGCAATCTGTGGGGATGAAATCGTCTCCGAACGGCTCGCTCTCGCGCTACGCGTGTGTGGAGCGGTGGGCAGCGAGAAGGAACTCGCCTTGCTGAAACGCTGGCAAATGCAACACCGAGCCTCGGACCGAATCGCTCACCTTTCAGGAGGAATGCGAAGGCGAGTCGCAGTGATTCAGGGGCTTTTACCCGCGTATTCGAGCGGCAAACCTCGCCTCTGCCTGCTGGATGAGCCATCCGAAGGGTTGGATGATGAATCGGTAAACACGCTGATTTCTGACCTTGTATCTTTGGCGGCGAGAGGCCATGCATTTGTCATCGCTACTCACGATGCAAGGCTAGCCGCCTGCGCAAATCGGCGATTGGAGCTCACAGAAGACGATATCACAGAACACGGCATCACAAAAGATGGCAGCACTGACCTCGCCATCACAGAAACACAAGATGAGGCTAGTGGGACTTTACCAAAATCAACACAAATGCAACTGCCTGAACCGCTTGAGAATACAAAGCCTGACTACGGCGCAGAAAGGGCTTGGGAGATGGGCTTGGGTGTTCGTACCCGACTGCCTTACCTTACGCGTGGGTTGCCACTATTGGCGACTCTGCTAGTGATTGCCGGACTTTCCAATAATGGGGAAATCCCTGAGGGAATGTGGTTTGGTGGATTGGTGATGCTGCCCGGCTTCCTTGCCGCGATGACTCCGCCAGCTGAACTTCGGTTTCACGCTGAGGAGCGGGCGGGTGATTGGTGGCGGGCAGTTGGTGGTGGTCCACGTGTTCCGCACGGTATGCCCGTGGAATGGATTCTCATCGTACTCTCGCCGCTGCTGGGAATCGCAGCATTAGGCGAATCTGACATTCTCAACAGCGATAATATTCTAGCGGCACTCGCGCTTGGTATCGGATTACTGACGGTGATGTTAGCCAATAATTCAGTATATTCTCTCGCCGCCAGACTACCGCGAGATTCAGCTGTATTCGTGCCACTACTCTCGTTAATTTTGATTTGGCCGTTGCTCATTATGACCGAACTTGCTTCTTCGCTGCTCGCTCTTGAAATCGCTCTCCTCGCTGCCTTACCATCGCTTGCACTCGCGGTCGGAATTCCATTGATTATCTTCATCTTGACTCCGGTGTTGATGGAAAAATAATCGGATTCGCTTTGAGTCATATTCATGGATGAGAGAAGCGGGAGCAGGTTCAATGTGCGGACGTGCCTCGCTCGGAGTCGGCCTCATGCTCGCCGGATTTGCCACCGCTGGAGTCGGCCTAGTGCTCGGATTTACCTACGCGCCAAGCATGTCACCCGATGAGTGGAACGCGCCGGAGACATACCGAATTCTATTCTGGCACGTGCCTGCGGCTTGGACCTCATTCTTGGCCTTCGGCATGCTATTCGTCGGCTCATTGGCTTGGTATACCGCAAGCAAGGAATGGGGATGGAAATTGTCGGGAATTGCGGCCGAACTCGGCTTGCTCTACGGGCTCTGCGTCATCACTTCAGGACCGATTTGGGGGGCTGCGGAATGGGGGGTTCCGTGGGATTGGACCGATGTGCGTCTCAACACTTACGCCGTGCTTACAGGGGTCGCGTTATTCCTTGTTCTAGCCCGTCGCTCCCAGCCAGATACACCCGCTGTCAGAGATGTTTTCTCCACCATCGGGCTGTTTGGATTCATGTTGGTGCCGCTCACTTACATGGCGACACGATGGTGGCAGGAACGGCACCCGGGACCAATTATTGGCACCGATGACCCATCATCTGGGGCTTCAATGGAGGTGCTGATTCCGTGGTTGATTTCTTTTGTCGGATTCACAATTTTGTTGGTAGGACAGGCACTCACCAGCGGCGAGGTGCAGAAATGTGAGCGCCGCCTCGCGGACCTGCAACTGTTGATTGATGAGCGCAAAGGAGGTGGGATAATTGGCGAGTGATTTGGTGTATCTTGCGACCGCTTATGCGGTGATTATCGGACTATTGGGATGGTTTACTTGGCAATTGCTTGCTCGTCTGTCCGACGTGAAATCTCGACTTGACGCGGTTGAATCTTCCTTACAAGATGATTCTGAGGAATGAGTTACCCCTTTCGGTAACCATAAGGAGGGATGTCGTTCGCGGCGAGACATGGAAGAATATACCGTTTTCAACATGAGCGTGCCAAAAATTGGAACCATTTCTGGCGGAATTTTAGCAGCTTGGGGACTTTTTGCCTACGTCTACTCCGATATGGCGAGCATAACTGCGATGATACCCACTTTCATGGGTGCTCCAATCCTGCTGTTCAGTCTGCTCGCCTCAAAAATGCCGGAAAAGCGTAAATTGTTCATGCATATTGCAGTAGTATTCGGACTACTCTCCGCCTTGGGTGGCCTGCGAATCGTCACATTAGATGCAGCATTCGATCTAGCTTACATCTCACATGCACTTCTGCTCATCATCGGTGGCAAGTTCACTTTCGTCTGTGTGAAGTCGTTTATTTGGATCAGAAAGCAACGTGAGGCTGCTGAATAAGCAATCGGTGGCGAGCCGAAGCCCTTGAAGCATAAGCGGCCGGCCCCAAATGCGGTGAGGGTGTGAACAGGGGCGAGGCTTTCTGTGTCGGATGTGGAGCACCGCCTCCGCATTCATCGGCAAGATTGTGTGAAACTTGCTTCCGTGTTCGTAATACTCTTTCACATTGCGATGAGACCACTCAGGCAAATCGTTGCCCGAAATGTTTGATGAATCTTGAGTCTGGAAGATGGGGTCACCTTACCGACGCTGAACTTCACGATTATCGGGTCAATGACACTTTGCGTATCCATGAGGATGCCGAAAATGTAGAGGTTGGTTTCGTAGCAGAAATAATTGATGACCGAGCGGCTCGTATCTCAATCCAAGTTAGCGGGATTTTGGATAAATTCGAGTTCAGCGACGAACATCAACTGCTGATTCAAACCTCCAACATGGTCTGTAAAACCTGCACCCGCCGCGCTGGCAACTACTTCGAAGCGATAGTGCAAGTACGATCCTCCGGCAGGAAGTTATCCGAAGATGAATTACACAAAATTCGGGCAAGTCTAGACGAAATGCTAGCACAAATGGAACCCGACCCGATGTTTTTTATCACCAAAGAAGGCAATGTGGTCGGGGGTTGGGATGTGATAATGGGCAGTAAGGCACTGGCTCGCTCGTGGGGACGATTCATGATCAAACGCTGGGGTGGACACAGTAAAGAAACCAATTCCGTGGTTGGGCAAAAGGATGGAGTTGATGTCACCCGCCTAACCTTGCTATACCGCAAACCGGGCTACGATGTCGGCGACGTCATCCGGTTCCGTGAAGCACATTGGCTAGTTCATTCTTGGCAGAAAGATGGACCAATTATTCTTGCGATGGAACACAACGAGAAGACCGGCGTGTCATGGCGGGACCTTGAGAAGGCCGTGGTAGCCTGTCGTTGGGTGGACCAAACTGAGGTTGATGTGTTGAATCGCGATACTTCCGCAGCCGAATTCATGGATCCAAACGACTTCCGCATGCGCTCGGTAAGGCTTCCTCACGACGATGATGGAAAGCAGTCCCGGCTGCGGGTTGGATGGGTCGAAGATGGGTGGGTTGCAGTACCGCGCGTGCGCAATCCCGATGAAGTGAGTGAGTCTGAGGTGGAATGATGAGCGAGGCTGGAGGTGCTGACATGGCGGCTTTGGCTGCGAAGTATGACGCTTCAGATATGCTCGTTCATTTGCGAAATTACCCCTCTGACTTGGCTGCTGCATGGGATCGGGCGGCCGCTTGGGATTTGACTGCCATTGAAGGCCGGAAGTTCCGCGGAGTTCTTTGTCTTGGAATGGGCGGCTCGGCTTCTGGAGGAGATTTTCTTGCTGCCCTTTCTGATGCTGATGGATGTTTGCCTTTCATCGCTTGGCGCACCTATGGTGCACCGACTTGGTTGAGTGATGAGTGGTTGGTAATTGCCACCTCATATTCAGGAAATACTGAGGAAACCCTCGATGCGGTTGATGCTGCCTTGAAGTATGGCTGCGCCGTGGTTGGCTTGTCTAGCGGCGGTGCGCTAGAATCTACGATGGAAGCGGCTGCTGGCAGCGGTGCATCCGCATGCTGGATTCCGCTGCCGGGAGGCCAGCCGCCACGCTCCGCCTTCGGTCACATCTTCGGCTCACAGATTGCCTTGGCATGGCGGCTAGGAATAATGAGCCAACCGGATGATGCCGGAGTCATCCTCGAGCACCTCGCAGATGCGGTTGAAGCCTGCGATTTCACCTTTGAGGAGGCCGAAGAATGCGTCGTTACCGAAATGGCAGAATCGCTGGCCGAATCAGATGTCGCTATCATCGCCGCCGACTCGCTCTGGCCGGTAGCATACCGCTGTGCGTGCCAACTCAACGAAAACGGCGGCGTCTTCGCAAGGCCACAGGTAATCCCTGAGATGAATCACAACGAGGTGGTCGCTTGGGGAGACGAAGGCAACAATATGCAAGCACTGGTTTTGTTCACTTGGGACGGAGTCCATGAAAGGGTGGACAAGCGCATTGAATGGTTCACGACTACGCTTGAGGCCGAGGTGGCGTGGGGAATTGTCTGCGAGGGTGATTGCCTGCTTGAAGCGATGTTATACTCGGTGGTAATCATGGATTGGTTATCTTGCGCAGTCGCACTACTACGTGGAAAAGACCCGACTGCGATTGGGCCGATTAACGACTTGAAATCCTATCTCACCGATTAGTAGAGTTTGCCGAGGATTAGTTGAGGGTCAGGGAAATTGCGAAGGGCTTGCTCTCGATCGGCTTCGCTAACCACTCCGGGCAGGTCGTGGGTTTGCGGCTCAATAAATGAAAGTTGAAAATGCAGGTGCGGTGGCCAGCCCCCGTTTTCATGCTCTGCTCCAAACCAGCCAATTACTTCTCCTGCCTTGATGCTGGGGCTTGCTCTTTGTGCCGCTACTCGTGTGGAATTCTCATCTAAATGACCGTATAATGCCCATAGCTTGACGCCGTCAATTTGGTGTTTGGTGATGATTGTATGACCATAATCGCCGTCTGCAGGATTGTAGCCGAAATGACTGATTTCACCATCGGAGAAAGCCATCACAGGTGTTCCGATGGGCCCACCGATGTCAATTCCAACGTGGATGACTCGGCTATCGCCGAATAATTCGGTGGTGTAACAGGCTCGCTTCTCATCGTATCGTCCGATGCTCCATTCGCTGGTTCGGCCCCCTACCACAACTCCCATAGGGTCACTACCGGAAAGGTCGAGAACGTCGTATTGCGCAGGAATCCCCACGACTGGAAGCCAGTTATGAGCAGTGAAATCAATGCCTCCAATTCTCGTCATTGCAAACCTCCTGTCATGCTGCAACGCCACCTACCATTCATCCGGTTATGCGGCCACTATTCACCACGATGAGCAGGCGGCTGATGACCACTTCGCTGTTGAAATGAGTTAGCGGCATTGATGAAAGGGAGGAACGAGCCGCCTCCTGTAGAGGCGGCAGTATGGAAGGTGGATTCCTGACAGTTGCATTTCACATAATTTTGGGCTCAGCCTTGATGATGGGTTTGGGAATGATTCCCGGTCTTGCCTTGATTCGGGCGCTTGATCCGGGTGCTGACCGGCTGCGCCAAGTGATGTTAGCACCCGCCGCCAGCCTGCTGTGTGTATTCGGAATTGCAGGCTGGACCGTCGTGATACGTGGTGAACACAACGCCGTCGTACTTTTGCTAGTTATTGTGCTGGTAAACGCGTTATCTGCCACCGTTTTCTGGCAACGAGATATCGTTCGTGTTCGCCGCCTATCAGCTTGGGAAAGGCTGGAGGAAATTGCTACGGCGGCAGAGGCAGAAGGTGGAGATACCACCACATTGGAAGAAGATGTTGCGGCAGAAAAAGCCCACTCGTCTTTACTAGCGCAAGGTCGGCCACGGTGGTTGATTCCGGCGATGGTAATCGCTGCACTGGTCTGCATTACCCCATTATTCATTTTTGAGAGACCGATGGGTGTGGATTGGCTTGGATTCGCCACCTTATCTCATCGTTTAGCAACGGTTGGAACGCTTGAATTACCCGCTCCGTCGACTGGATTCTGGTCCTATCCACCAGCATTTCCTGCTTTGGCTGCGATGCTAGAGGAGGTTCTCGGATTTTCACCATCAGACAGCATCCACCTGCTTGGACAACTCTCACTGCTCGCTGTCATTTTTGGTGTGGCCGGCGCTGCAGACCGTTGGGGTGCATCCGGCCACACCCTGATTGCTCTTGCTTTGGCTCCGGCCATTTTCGCAAAGGCCTTTGACTCGGGCTATCCGACCGTCGCTAGTCAACTCGGATTGGTTCTCGGCCTTTTGGTACTGGTCAAACCGCCGAGAGAACGCAAAAAATGGCAGGACCTCGTCTTCGCATTTGGAATCGCCTTTGTCGGAGTGATTCACCCGACTGGAAGCCTGTATTTGGGCACGTTACTCATCGCTTGGATGTGTACCAATCGTTTCTCAGCCCAAAAAGAAGAAACCCATTCCGGACGTTTAGCAATCTTTAGCGCAGTAGTGCTCGGCTCGGCCGTGGTCATCACGCTGGGAGCCTTCGCCCCAAGAATGTTGGAGGACCCGGTTTTCGCGGAATATGGTTGGCAGGGGGGGCTACCTTTCCTCGCATTCAACGGACCGATTCTCATCGGCTTGGCTGGTTGGGCGTTATGGCGATGGCGGAACTCGTTTGAAGTCTGGTTACTCACCCTGTGGTTGATTTTACAATTCACCCTCACTTTCGTACACCTATTCGACGGACTGGTCGGCCTTTCCATTCTTTCCCTCATCGCCTATATGCTGTATTCAATGGCATTGCACGGATTCCATGTGCCGCTTGCCGTATTGGTTGGGATACTGCTGGCGAAAAATCCGCGATTGACTGCAAGATTACGGGAAATTAGCATCGCTAATGCCCCCGCAGAAGGGACCGAAGGAAAGAGTTCACCAGCGGATGGAATGGATTCCGTGGATGAGATGGATGGAGAACCGACTAAGGTGATTCGCATCGCGGATAGTGATGCTGAATACCACGAACTTGAACTCCCTGCTGTGCTGCCGGATAATTTGCTGAAAGTTTGTGCAGCTATCGCTATTGTGGCTATATTATTCGCTCACTCGGTCGCGTTCGGGATGGCGCAGCACCCCGAACTTGAGGTGCAAACACCGGGCGACCGACTGCTTTCTGATGCTCTGAATGGCCTTGATGCTGGCTCAATTGTCTATGTAGAGAAGGCGCATTGGGGAATCAGATATGATGCGCCGGAAGATATCGGAATCACTTCATTCCCGTCGCTTGGATTGCTGACTGTAAATAGTCAAATTCAGTCGAAAGTTGAGAGAGCAATCCTGCTGAATAATGCTCCAGTAATCGAATCATACGGCGTGACTCACGCCCTCACTTCGCCAAGAGGACAGATTGGATTCGTGCTCGCTCAAAGCCCGCATTGGATTTTGTTGGCAAATGAGGGTGGTAGTCGGCTTTGGAGTTTTGATGTCTCACCAAGTGACCCTCACACCAGCGCATACACTTTCCCTGATTCTGAGAATTGTTGGTTCATTTCTGATGATGATTCAAAAAATTGTGAATTCCGTGATGAACCGTGGTGGGATTCAGATTCCAATCACATCGGATTCGGGCAGCAAAGTGTTCCGTTCATTTCCGAAGGAGAAATTCTACTGCAAGTTTTGGACGAGGAACGCAGTCATCGCGACGCTGATGTGCGAATTTTCGTGCAATACTCGTCACCAATCGGTCTTGACATCAGCGTTTCAGCCTGTTTTGATAGCAACCGCGATGACTGCACCACAAAACAAGAAAAGTCAACAATTGGCGGTATGACTACCATCGAATTACTGCTGCACACACCACCTATAACCGAAGAATTGTGGATTACAATCACTGTATCTGGCGGCGGAGACACCTTCCTCAATCCGGCTGGACTTTCGGGAAGAAGTGATAGAATTGTGGACCAATCGGGGCTTTGGCTACATTGGGTAGAGGTGAGAGACCTATGAAATTGAAGCGATTCCATCAAGAAGGAGCAGGGAAAGGAGAGTCTGTGCGAGGCTTGACTATCCTGCTGCCGACCCTCAATGAGGCGCAATCTCTGCCTACGGTAGTTGATGCACTGCCTTTGGATCGATTACGAGAAAATGGCTGGAGTCCACGCATCGTTGTCGCCGATGGAAAAAGTACCGATGGCACCATCGAATTGGCGAAAGATTTGGGCTTGGAAGTAATCGTTCAATCTTTAGGCGCGGGAAAGGGCTTCGGCATGCGGGAAGCATTTGCGCGATTCTTGGCCAGTGGCGATGATTGTCTAGTCATGTTGGACCCGGATGGAACCTACGACCCAGCCGATGTTGCTCGCATGCTTACGCATTTGGATGATGGTGGCTATGACGTGGTGATTGGAAGCCGGTTGCGGGGGGACATTCGTGAAGGAGCCATGTCTCGCTTCAACTATATCGGCAACCACATTCTAACTTGGACCGCTGTTGCCCTTTACCACCTTTACATCAGTGATGTTTGCACTGGGTATTGGGCCTTCAATCGGGATGCTATCAAGCGGATGCAGTTGAATTCTAAGGCATTTGAAATCGAGGCTGAAATGTATACTGCCTGCGCGCATGAGAGGCTACTATTGGGTGAAATTCCGATAAGGTATGATAGTCGTCTTGGTGGTGATACTAAACTTGGCTCGGTAGGTGACGGCGCACGGATTTTGCGAAAATTGCTAGTGCGGCGACTATTCCGCAGACCGGTTAACCAAGAAAATGGTGGACGTTGATTCTTACAAACATAAATTCTCAGTCCATTAATGACTTTTTGTCTTGAAATTGTGATTTTCCTCTGCTTCGCTGGCTGAATGCTTATAGTCACGTCAATGACGCTTGAAGGTGATTGAGATGCTTGCAAAGGTACTGATTTGGATTGACCGACGCCTAGATTTCCTCTTGATTCTCTACCTCTTTCTCGGATTATTTTGGTTGCTCAATGGTCTTGACAAATTCTTCAACGGTGACGATGTCATCAATATGGCAGACTATGCGAGAAAATATGCAATTATTGATGGCAATGGAACGGTAGTATACGAGGTTCATGGTTTGAACCCCGAAGGCTGGTTCGGAGTAAATAGAGATGCCGCAACCATCGGATATTTTGAGCGATTGGGTATGCCTGCGAGTTGGGCTCTCGGTGCGTTGTACAGTATCGCTGTGGTTGAGGTATTGCTTGGAATCGCATTCCTTTCAATTCTGTTTTACAAACCCTTGCTCCCTAAGGCAATGGAGGAAGCAGTTGAAGAAAATCGTCTTTTTGCGACCCAAACCATCCATCGTCTCGCCTTCAAAGTGAGTTGTCTCATCTTCGTGAGTTTTATCGCCATGGACATCTTATTTGGCGACCGTACTGAGTTGTGGGAACATGGGACCTTCCTAATCCTCACCGCAATGACATATCGGTTCTACATTGATCACGAGCAAATTGAGGCGGTGGAAGAAAGCCAACTCACATTTGGAAAATCGGATAGTGCCGACCGAAAAAGCGAGTCAGATGCGAATTAGTTGAGCAGTTGACTCAAGCCATCTTCAAGGCTCACTGATGACTTCCAGCCAATGGCAGAGTGCAAGGCTTGCCCATCTCCCACACTCTCGCGCGCATCACCTTGACGAGGAGACTCATTGACCACTTGCAAGGGCTTGCCAAGCGCATCGCCCAGCGCGGTGATGATTTGGTTAAGACTGGTGGAATGCCCGCTGCACGAGTTGAACGGACGGCCGTGGCAGGGCGAGGCTTCTCCCTTCTCAACTAGAGATGATGCTACTGCGCAAAGCGAAGAAACGATGTCTGAAACGTGGATGTAATCGCGGGTTTGCTCTCCGTCTCCGAATACCGTAAGTGGCTGTCCAGCCTTTGCTCGGTTGCTGAAAATTGTCAGGACTCCGCTGTATGATGAGGCTGGGTCTTGCCCGACTCCATAGATGTTGAATGGTCGGATTACGGTGAGTGGTAGCCCACTATCCGCCATCGCTAGGATAACGTCGTCGGCTTCTGCTTTATGCGAGCCATAGACGCCGATGGGAACTTGTGGATGATTCTCATCAATGGGAATTATCGTTGGCTCGCCGTAAATTGCAGCGCTACTGACGAAAATGAACGCTGAGACGCCGGCTTCACGAGATTGTCGGGCCAACTCGATGGCGGCGTCGCGGTTGACCAAAGCGCTCAGCTCGGGTTTTTCTTCGCATAGCGAAACTGAAGCGATTGCAGCCAAATGCATGACAACTTCTGCTCCAGCAAGAGCCTCGCCGCGTTTTTGCTCGTCGGTCACGCTCCCATTGATGAGGGCTGCTCGCGAGTTGAGATGGTCGGTGTTTGAGTTTGAAAGGTCGTCTAGAACTATGACATCCGCACCGTCGGCGATGAGAGCGTTGACTAGATGTGTGCCGACGAAACCGGCTCCGCCGGTCACTAATACGCGCAGACCTAGCAGGGCGGAATCAGCAGCCATCTGAATAATGATTTGCAGGCATTGCCCTTAGTCATTCACTCCTCTTCCTCGCCTTCAACTTCAACAAAATCCTCAGGCATGGTAATGACTTCAGTTGATTCTGGAAATTTGGCCTGCAAGGTTTCTGCAACCTTCAGATTTTCCAATTTACGCGCATGCGGTAGAATGCGCGACTCATAGGACTTCATCGTGGCATTGTAGGCCTTACTCGCCTTCTCAAGATTTGAGCCGACTTTTTGCATATGATCTATCAGAACGGTCGTACGCTTGTACATTTCACGCGAGTGCTCGTAAATCTCGGAAGCATTTTCGGCAAGGGATTGTTGTTGCCAATAAATTGCCACCGTTCGCAACAAGGCGAGCAGAGTGACGGGGGTTGCGATTAGGACATTTTTGGAGAGGGCATACTCATGTAGATCCGGGTCCATTTCAAATGCGGCAGCGAGAAGTGCCTCTGATGGTACGAACATTATCACGTAGTCAATATCGCCTTCCAACTTTTCTTGATATGCCTTGGAGCCGAGTTCCTGCACGCGGCTGCGCATACCGGCGGCATGACGCATTACCAATGCATTCTCGTCTTCCTCCGAATCTGCGTCCAACGCCTCAAGGAAATGTTTGGCCGTAGCCTTGGAATCAATCGGAATTGTTCCCTGATTAGGCAGGCGAATAACAACGTCGGGTCTCCCTCCTTCAACCGTTTCCTGTTCAAAGAAATCGACATGTTCAGTCATTCCCGCAATCTCGAGCAGACGACGGAGTTTCACCTCGCCCCAATTGCCTCGCGCTTGCGAAGAGGTAGTGAGAGCGTTGGTGAGATTGTCAGCGCGCTCGCCCAACATTTCGGTCTTGGATTGCAGCAACTCAAGATGTCTTTTGATACCTGAATATGCTCCTTGACGAGCCTTGTCCATCTCTTGATTGGCTTTGGTAAGAGTAGCCAACTGTTCCTTGAGTGGAGTAATCATCGCCTCCACTGCAACCTTACGACTCTCAAGTGCCATCTCAGCATCCTTCTGTTCAACCTTGAGAGTCTCGCCAGCCAATTGCAGGAATTGTTCACTATTCGCACGCAGAGCGTCAGCGGCGAGGGCCTTGTATTGGGCCTGAGCATCACGATTCGCTTCGGACTGGGCATCTGCTCGGGCTTCGGCGCGAGCAACATTCTGATTCATTTTTTGGCTGGCAATAAGCCAACCGATAGCACCACCAAGAATGGTACCAAGCAATAACAACAAGATTTCGAGAGTTTCCGGCATCAATATCACCCGGCGTGCAGCCTTACTTGAACGGTTGGAAAAATGCACGGCGGCTCTTAGGGATAGCGACCGGACTCACTTCCCGATGCCGCTATGAGTGGATGGCTGATGGCAGGCTCGCGGTGAGTCAGTTGCGAAGGCGAAAAGTGGCTGTACTAGGCGCGAGCGGATTGGTTGCTCAGCGATTCCAGCAGCGGTTAGCCAACCATCCTTGGTTTGAGTTGGCCGCAGTCGCCGGCTCACCTCGCACCGCCGGTAAATCGCTCAGCGATTTCGAGTGGGTTCTGCCCGAGGGAAGGCCAGAACTCCCAGAACTGAAAATTCTGAGTATGGACGGACTGATTGAGTCTTTAGCAGGGGTAGAAGTGGTGTTCAGCGCATTGCCTTCTGACATCGCGAGTAAAGTGGAAAAACCACTTGCTGCGGCTGGTTTTTTCGTTTTCAGTAATGCATCTGCCCACCGGATGGACGACGATGTGCCACTAGTCATCGCCGACCTGAATCCTCATCATTTATTGCCATTGAAAATCAAACTTTCCGAAAATCCCCAACAGGGATTCGTCGCTTGTAGCACAAATTGTACAGTAATACCCGCCGCCCTACCACTGAAACCGGTTTGGGATATGATTGGACTGCGTAAAATCAGCATCACCACGGAACAAGCAACATCTGGCGGAGGACTAGGTTTACTGCTTCGCGTCCGCGAGGAAGGAAAAGTCGAGGGGGAAATTCCCGGCGAGGCAGAAAAAATTGTCGAAGAATGCAGAAGTCTACTCGGGCGAGCCACCGCACAACGTAACACTTTGGCAAATATCGAGGTGGATTGCACCTGCCGACGAGTAATGCGCGAATGGGGGCACATAGTCCACGTTGAGGCACAATTATCCCGCGAATCCAACGCCGAGGAAGTCATAGAATGGGTGAGTAACCATCGTGGCAGGGCACAGTCACTCAACCTGCCATCGGCCCCTAAAATTCCAATCATTATTGCAAAAAATGTTGACACCGAAGCCGATAGATGGGCCGGTTTTGAATCCGATTATAGTGACCAAAATCCGGACTCAACCCCTGACCCTGCCACCGACCTGCGCGCGGGTATGGCGGTGGTAATGTCAAACATCGTAGTTGAAGGAAGAATCCTGCGATTCACCGGCTATTCAGCCAATACGATTCGGGGTGCGGCTGGTGGCACAGTATTGCTGGCAGAATTGGCTATTGCAGAAGGATTGCTGGGAGAAAACTGATTGTAATTTTGACCACAGGATGGGGTAGTCCTCAAGTGCCGGACCAACTCACGGGGGCTTGGTGAAAGTATGGGTGAAGTGGAAATTCGAGAATCATCTTCGCTAGACTCCCTCACTGAATCCATGGGTCTTGGTGATAATCGGACGCGGGTATTGTTGCTTGGCTCGCGTGATGAGAGAGTTGAACTTCGTGAGCACGGAGCAACCGTAGAACTTACTGAAACTGCAATTTCGGTATTCTATCGCCCGCGGGTTGACCGCGAAGATATCGCTGCGGCCGGCCTTGACCACACTATCGCTTCTTTCCAATTCCTCGACATCTCGATGGGTGACCTCGGCCGCTGGCTACAGCCGCTGATTGCCCAAGGCTGGGTCCGAAAAGAAATCGCCATCGTGGCTGCAAGTACCGCATCTTTCCCGGATGAAAATTGGGTCTGCTTTCACCATCCGGTAATTGCTGCCCCGGACCGCCTGCCATTAGCAGGGAGCCCGGGCACTATTGAGAGGAGGGCATATCTGAGTCTTGCTGGTCCAGCCACTAAACAGGCTACTGCGCCTGCGCCTACACCCAAAACATCACCAAAATCGGCTGCTTCCCCTTCCCCGGGCCCTGCCCCAACACCTGCTTCCGAGTCTTCACCTGCTGCGCACACTGGCGACGCTGAGGATTCTGATCAAGCTGATGAGTCCGAAGATGGCAACGCTGACGATGGTGGAGTTGGTGGAACTATCGAGGCTGGGGGCATCGAGCCGGCAGTGATTACTTTGGATAACGATGAGCCGCTGCCGGTGATTTCAAAGAAGGAAGAATCTCCACTTGAGGCTGAGTTGCGTCAAACCATTTCTTTGCTGGTAGCAGGTGGTTTGGATATTTCAGATGTGATGGAACATGAGCAGTTCCTCGAAGTCTCCGAGCGCGCCAACGCCGCTGGAATTGATGTTTGGGGCATGGTTGTCAAACTCTCCGATTAAGTTACGTGAGCCGATTACGGGGCCACGTTGATAGGTGATAGATGTGGGCGACGGCTTGTTCACATGGTATTCTGCACTGAATGTGGTCAGGAACAAACTGACGAGCAAAAATTCTGCCGCTACTGCGGAGAAAGGATGCCTGGGGCTATGCTGATGCGTCAATTACGCGAGGAAATGTCCGCTATCGCGAATGTGAAGGGAGAGCAAGTTACTCAAACACAGTCGGCCAATCAGCAGACTATTCAAAATTTGCAACAAGTTGAGCAAAACAACAGTCAAACGCCGTCGCCTGAACAAAGACCGATGAATAATAATCACGTGAAAAATCAACAGACGGCGACCAATAATATACTGCGACACTTGGCAAATGGTGACTGAAAACATCGTCGCATTGATGGCCTGTGAGCCTTTCGGAACACCGGTGGAAGTATGCGACAAAAGCAACTTGCAATCGCTCTCAGCAAACTTCCCCCTCACCCCCAAACCTCTGTTGAATTAGAGCAATATCCGATGGAAGGCGGCTTGGCAGCACAGTGGATTACCGCGATTTCCCAAGCCGGCGACATCAACGAAAATACTCGTGTGGTAGACCTCGGTGCAGGAAATGGTATTTTGGGAATCGGCCTGATACTAGCCGGTGCTGCTTCCGCTACCCTTGTGGAAATAGATTCAGCGGCTGTTGCAGCGACGGAGCTGGGTGCTGATGAGTTGGGAGTGGGGAATCGGGTGAACTGTTTTGAATCCGATATTTCTCAGTGGGATGGCTGGCCGGATATTGCCTGTGACCTTGTGGTGACAAATCCGCCGTGGGGAGTGCAGACTTTGCGCGCAGACCGAGCCTTTTTGGTCGCGGCATTTGCATCGCCAGCATCGGTAATTCATCTGATGCATAATGCGCAAGCGAGTCATATTTCTGGCCTCGCCGCCGATTCAGGTTGGGTCGGCGAGGTCTTGTTGGAAGCGGATTTTGCGCTGCCAGCAGCCTATCAGCATCATACATCCCGACGTGGGACGACCAAAGTAGCCTGCTGGCGCTTCACAAAATAACCAACCAATCAAGTTCTATTGGTAAGGCGGTGTGTTGATAGGGGGTTGTCAGGTCGCCGGCCTGTGCGAGCAGTCCCCCCTTTGGGGTGACCGTAATGGCGCCGGAGAACGAGAGAAATGACCTCCACCGCGAATATGGGTGACCTTGTGGTCCCCGGTACAACGATTGACGACAGCAATTCTACAGATATCGGCCGTGGAATATCCCGCGTAGATGACCGATGCGTCGCTACGGTAGTAGGCATTCTATCCAGTTCTGATGGAGTCCTGCACGTTGAACAGAGAACCGACCCGATTCGGGAGGTTGAAGTTGGTGATATCGTCATTGGTGAAGTCAACCGAATAAACCCAAAAACTGCGGAAATCAAAATCCTGCATGTTGAAGGAAAACCACCACGCTCCTTACCTCAAAGACACCTATTTGCTGACATCTTTGTTGCAAAAATCGTAGACAGATTCCTGCCTTCACCCGGCGATGCAATGCGCAAGCGAGACATCGTTCGCGCCAAAATCGAGCAGTTGGATCCGATGGTCCGAGCGGAATGTCGCTCCGGTGCCAACCTCGGAGTTTTGCACGCAATCTGTCCGGCCTGTGGTGAATCGTTGCAATCTTCATCCGAAGTTGATGATGTCAACGTAGCCTGCGCTCGTTGTGATTACGTTGGATTCCGTGCTCTTTCCGATGGATTCGGCCACGGTTTTGACGATGGTGGATCCGGCGTTCTGTCTGCACTGAACCGCGACGGTGAACGCTGGTCCAATGCCGCTCAGGCATTTATTTCAAAAGACGGCGAGCGGCCCTATCTTTCTCCGCTCAGCGATTTCCGTCGAGGTGATAATCACCTGAAGACGAAAGAAACCGAGAAATTCCTCGGCTCAATACAACAGGCCGGTGGTCGTGGTGGACGTGGTGGCGGTGGTGGCCGTGGAGGCGGTCGTGGTGGCCGCCCCGAGCGCAAGATGTACGAAGCACCCTGCACGATGTGCGGAACCAAGGCAAGATTGCCGTTTGAGCCGACACCCGGAGCTCCAGCGCGATGTTCCCCCTGCAAGGAAAAGGTGGACGAGGGTAAGGCGACTCAGGAGGAATTGGCAAAAGAGAGGGAAAACCTCAGTGTTGCTCGTGAAAAAGCCCAGAAAACCGCCGGGATGAAGTTGTTCATCGGCGGCGTGGCATATGCGGCAACCGAAGACGATTTACGCACATTATTCTCGGCCGAAGGTGACCTGAAGGACGTTCATATCGCCACCGACCGAGAGACCGGCAAAAGCCGCGGATTCGCATTCATCACGTTCTCAGACCGCAAACAAGGCGCGGCTGCAATCGACAAATTGAACGGCGCGGATTTGCATGGCAGGCGACTTAGCGTGCAGGAATCCAAGCCGCGAGACGGCGGTGGCGGCGGTGGCGGCGGTGGTCGTGGCGGCGGTGGCGGCGGTGGTCGTGGCGGCGGTGGTCGTGGCGGCGGAGGTCGTGGAGGCGGTCGCGGTGGAGACCGACGCGGTGGCCGTGGCGGCAATCGCTGAGGAATTATTTCTTGCAATTATTGACCCTGGCGAGCCATCGTTCGGCTCTCAAAACTCAAGAGATTGAACCGACTCCCTCAATTTGGTGTAGGCGAGGGCGATGACATGGCATGGCTGGTGATAGACGGATACGAGGATGAGCCCGCCGCATTCGGTGTGCCGCCATACGTCGGCTTTCACGTGCGTTATATCTGTGGCGTCCTCGAATCATTCGGCATTGATTATGACTACATCACCATAGATGATTGGCGACTAGGAAAACGACCCGCCAGCCTATCCGAATTGGACGGAATCGCGCTGATTGCCGGCGCAGTCGTGCCCGGAAAATATCTGCGCGGCACCCCAATCTCATTGCGAGAGTGCGATGAAATGGTCCGAACTTTACCGAAAAATATCCCATTTATCGCTGGCGGCTGGGCAATTCGTGGCTGGCGTCAGCAAGGTTGGCAACCATTGCGAAGAAATCTATTCCTCTGCGTGCAAGATACCGATGCTACCCTTGCAAACTATCTCGCCAACGGCAAATTCAGTCACCACCGCCGAACGGGCGAGCAATGGACACGATGGGCGCAAGCGGGTGCCTCATCAAAGGCCGTTACCGACCACCCAGACCTATCTGGACCCCTGACTTACGAGGTTGAAGTCTACCAAGGCTGTGTTCGCTACAAAAACGGCTGTAAATTCTGCATTGAACCAAAAAAAGGCGTGCCTATTTGGCGCACCCCGGAGGATGTAATCACCGAAGTTGGCTTGGCCCTTGACTCGGGAGTTCGTCACGTTCGCCTCGGGGGGATGACCGATGTTTACACCTACATGGCCGACCAAGTTGTGGAGTTGGACTACCCGATTCCTAATCCCGAACCAATTGCTAAATTACTGCATGGGCTGCGAGAAGATGAGCGGTTGCAAACCTTGCACGTTGACAATGGCAACCCGAGCATAATCGCTGAAAACCTAGAGCCTGCAACTGAAATCACCAAGACGATGGTGGAGACTCTAACCGATGGCTCCATCCTCTCTTTTGGGTTGGAATCAGCCGACCCTGCCGTGCACGAAGCCAACTGGCTAAATTGCGATTCGGAACAGTTGAAAATCGCGATTCGCCACGTCAATGAATATGGTCGCGAACGTGGGGAAAGAGGGCTGCCAAAATTGCTACCCGGGTTGAACTTCATCGCTGGACTGCACGGCGAAACTGCTGCAACATATCAGATGAATATGGACCTTCTATCTAGCCTACGAAAAGAAGGTTTGTGGCTGCGAAGAATCAACATCCGTCAGGTTGAGGGGATTGGATTTCAAGAGATTCCTGAACAGGAATTCCGCGCCTTCAAAAACTGGGTTCGCGACAGTATTGATTCGCCGCTGTTGGCGGAATTATTTCCCATCGGCCAACGACTGTCACAAGTAAGATGGGAAACTCACAATAACCGCATCCGACTACCGGCGCATCTTGAGGACAAGTCGCATCGTGACCGCTCAATTCACGGTAAAGCAGGAGTGACATTTGGCCGTCAAATCGGCGCATATCCAATTCTCATCGGAGTGCAATATCTGATTCCTCTTGAGACTGAATCTGATGTTATCATCACCGGTCATGGATCCCGTTCTATTACCGGGGTGGAAGTTGGTCTCAACATCAACGACGCTACTGCAAAACAATTGGAAGCGATTCCGGGGATTGGAGAAAAATCCGCTTGGTCCATCGTTTCAGCCCGCGCGAAATTGGCGAGAACTCTTGCGCGTGAGCGTGGGGATGAGCATGGGCAAGAGCGCGGGAGTGAAGTTGCAGGAAGGCCATTTGAAAGCCTAAAGCAGGCATTTGACGAGAGTGGAGTCACAATGCCGCCTCTCGCTGCGAAAATATTGGAGGCTTGAGATGTCTAATGCAATTTCAGATTCGCTGATTGATGCCGCAAGACGCTTACAGCAGAATTGTGCAGCAATCGCGCCGGACCTTAGCCAGCCGGTATCATTCTATTATGACCCGTTGGACTATGCGAAATCCGTTCACGAGGCCTATCTTACTCAATTTGGCGGACTTGGCGCGAAAACCATCCTTCTCGGCATGAATCCGGGTCCATGGGGAATGGGGCAAACCGGGGTACCGTTCGGAGATATTCACAAAGTTACAGGCTATCTTGGCTTGGCTGGCAACGAGGTAATAATCCCGAGTGGAACCCATGAAAAACGGCCTGTTTTAGGTTTGGAATGTGCGCGCGGAGAGGTGTCTGGCACCAGACTTTGGGCAGCGGTTGAGCAAGTCTTTGGTACTGCGGAACAAGCGCATGCACATATCTTCGTAGTCAATCATTGTCCGCTGCTGCTTTTTGATGATAAGACGCGCAATTTGACTCCTGACAAGTTGCGTGGGGACGCAGCGAGTAAACTTCTCGAAATCTGTGATGAACATCTGCGAGAAGTTGTAGACATTCTCGCCGCGAAACGAGTTATCGGAGTTGGAAAATATGCCGAGCGACGAGCCGAGCAAGCCCTGCAAGAAGTCATCGTGGAAATTGATTCTATTCCGCATCCTTCACCCGCCAATCCGTTCTCGAACAGGAATGGTGGCGCGGATTGGCGCGCCGCCTTCGCGGCGAAGTTCGCGCGCTGAATTGTCAAGTCTCATCGGCGAGAACGTTAAGTCCGAGTCCGAGTCTACCCTAGATGATGTCTGACACTCTGACGACCCCGGAATGCCTATTCAGAAACGCCGAACAGTATGGTGACCTACCCGCACTATCCGACAAAGGTAGTGATGGAGAATGGAATACTGACACTTGGTCAGACGTGCTGAGTGCGACAATGACCGTGGCAAAATCCCTGTACGCGCTCGGTTTTGCAAAAAACGACAAACTCAGCATTTACTCATATAATCGCAAAGAATGGTACATCATTTACGCGGCCTCACAAATGCTCAACGGAGTAGCTGTTGGAGTTTACCACACCTGCTCTCCGGAAGAAGTGGAATGGGTAATCGGCAATTCCGACTCAAAATTCGTCTTCATAGGAAACAACCCACAAGGTGGAGATGACCCTACCAAACTTCCAGCAAACCGCTTCGCAGCGATTATTGATGACCTCCCGGCTGTTGAGACTGCAATTGTACTCAATAATTCGGGCAGCCTAGACCATGAGAAATCAATTACCTGGGATGATTTTCTTGCGTTGGGAGTCAACGTCGCTGATTCAGATATCAAGTCACGAATGGCGGGAATTCAGCCTGACGACACTTCTTCGCTGATTTACACATCTGGCACGACAGGTAACCCAAAGGGAGTTGAATTAACTCACGATAATTTCGAGTTTGAACTCAGTTGTATTCGGAAAGTAATTCGGTTTGACCCGGGAGATGGCTACGTCTCTTGGCTACCATTAGCCCACGTCTTCGGACAGGTTGCTGACAACCACTTATGGGTCCGCGATATCCTACACATGCGGGTGGTGGATAATGCACTGCACGCCATTGACTATGCAAAGGAAGTGCAACCGCACCTATTCATCGGCGTTCCGCGGATTTATGAAAAAGTCTACTCGAATCTTAAAACTACCATTGATTCAAAGGCAATTCTACGAATTGGATTGGGAGTTCCAGTACTGAAAAAGGTGCTACAAAAGGCGGTCAAGCGCAAAATTGGCATGTTGAATTGCAAGTATGCAATCACCGGTGCTGCCCCAATCAATCCTGACATTCTTCACCTCTTTGAACGGGTTGGTGTGCCCCTATACGAGGGCTATGGCATGACCGAGACCACCGCAGGTGCATCAATGAATTACGGAGGACATTGCAAGATTGGTTCCGTTGGTCAAACCTTGCCGGGAGGGACTGAACTACGAACCGATGAACATGGAGAAATTTTCTTCCGTGGCCGTCACGTCATGAAGGGCTATTACAATAATCCAACAGCGACGGCTGAGGTGATCCAAGATGGCTGGCTGCGTTCTGGTGATGTTGGAAAAATAGATTCGGAAGGATTCGTGACGATTACCGGGCGAATTAAGGAGATTTACGTCAATTCTGGCGGGAAAAACATCGCGCCGTTAGTCATTGAAGAAACCATGAAGGCGATTCCTCTGGTATCACAATGCTTCCTTGTCGGCGATGGTCGCAAGTATTGCAGTGCGCTGCTGACGCTGGATGTATCGGCTATTCTTCGGGATAAGTTTGGGATGGATGGCTCAAGATTGCCAAAGGACCCAGCCGAGCAAATCGCACTGCTCAACAAGCAAGGTCATCAATTGTCAGAATACACAGATAGTGCTGAAATTCATGCTGAAATTGATGCCGAAGTGCAGCGATTGAACGCTAAGTTCGCGCCTCCCGAGCAAATCAAGAAATTCACTATTCTACCGCGCGACCTGACTGTGGATGATGGCGAATTGACTCCGACACTCAAAATTCGCCGCAAGCAGATCCGAGAGAATTGGGCGGCTGAAATCGAGCAAATGTATACCGATGCATGAACTGCTGAACTGCTGAAATCACTGCTCTGGCTTTCCCCGGTCCCTCTGAAATGGCGAATATTCCTCGTTAAAAATATACTGCTGGATGGCAACGCCCGCGGCGATGCTGATGAAAAGCACCATTGCAGATTGAAATCCGAATGGCTGCCAAATTTCCCAGCCCGATATTCCGACTCTTACCAATGCCACTCCAAGGGTGACTGACAAACCACCCACTACCGAAGGTGCAAGGTAAGATACAATTTCCTTCTGGTGACGGGCCATCCGCATCCCAATTAAGAAGAAAATATCTGCTCCGATTGCCAAAACCAGCGGAGTCCAGCCCCAAAATAGGTCATCGGGAAGAAACGGCTCAAAGAATGAGGCGACTAAAACCCAGGCGCCAAGTGCGACGATGCCGCCAAGAATCATGTGCAGGCGGTCATACATTATCGCCGCAATAGTGCCGGCTAATACTCCAACGAGTAATGCTGCGATGGCGGCGACTTCTGTATCTTGGCGGCCAAGTCCAGTAGTCAACTCATAGGTGGACCAAGTGGCTGGAACGAATGCAGAAACTCCGATGAGTGGGCGCATCACCTTTGAGCCGGCGAAAATGAAACCGATGCCAATAATAATCAGCAACGCCCCAAGAATATCCGCATAGTCCGCAACAGTCGCTGTCAAGTCCGCCGCGGCCGAACTGATTTCAATCATTGCAGGCCCAACCCCCGCATAGAGAGCCAAGACTTGAGGCTCGCCCTTCGCGTGCAAGCGCGCATATGCGCCCCGGCGGCCTTAGCCGCCGGTGCTATCATGAGGTTGCTCACTCTCCCGCAAGCATGGCAACTACCGGCGGCGCGGGAAAAGATGCGGCGACCGAGGCAGAAAATACTGCAGACAAAGCAGAGGAGGCGAGTGCCGGTGATGCGGTTGGTGGAGGGGCATTTGATCACAGTGGAATCCCGTTACGAGTGGTAACTGCTGCATCGCTATTTGATGGTCATGATGCGGCCATCAACGTGATGCGACGATTGATTCAAGCGGCCGGATGCGAAGTGATTCACCTCGGCCATGACCGCTCGGCTCACGACGTTGTGAAGGCGGCGATTGAGGAAGATGCACACGCGATTGCTCTCACCTCTTATCAGGGTGGGCACATGGAGTATTTTACCTACATTCGGAAGTTGCTAAACGAGGCAGGCAGAGGCGATGTTCACATTTTTGGAGGCGGGGGAGGCACCATTACACCACCCGAGATTCGTGACCTACACGCCGCGGGAATTAACCGAATTTACTCCCCTGACGATGGTCGCAAGATGGGATTGCTTGGGATGATTGATGACTTGGTCACTCGTGCGAGCGACTCGGATTTAATGTCAGAATCCAGCCTATCTGAACTGAGTGAGCCGCTGACTTGCGCTAACTCAGGCCCCATCGGTCGGCTGATTACTGCCGCTGAGAATGCCGACCCGGTCCATCTCGCTCAGTTAATCAAATCCTGCCGCTCAAGGCCTGATGAGCAGCGAGTTCCAGTTATCGGATTGACCGGAACCGGCGGGGCTGGTAAATCCAGTCTGATCGATGAGTTGATGCGGCGCATAACTACCCAAAATCCGAAACTCAGAATCGCTTTACTGTGTACTGACCCGACTAGAAAGCGCACCGGCGGTGCGCTGCTTGGTGACCGTATCCGTATGAACACCTTGTCCAACGAGAATCTGTTCATGCGCAGTCTTGCAAGCCGAGATGGTGGCCGTGAAATCAGCGAGAAAACTCACGAAGCCATCGAGGTTTGCCAAGCGGTTGGCTTCGACCTGATTTTTGTCGAGACCAGCGGCATCGGTCAGGGTAGCGACGCCATCACAGATGTCGCCGACCTCAGTATCTACGTGATGACCAGTGAGTTCGGCGCCCACACCCAACTCGAGAAAATTGAGATGCTCGACGTCGCTGACCTCGTCGTTCTCAACAAATTCGAAAAACGAGGCAGCGAAGACGCCTTACGCGCCGTTCGAAAACAGGTCAAGCGCAATCGTAACCTATTCGGAATGACCGATGAGAACCTACCAGTCATACCTACAATCGCTAACCAATTCGCAGACCCCGGAGTTGACCTGTTATGGACTCGTCTCGCAGCCCTGCTCGACGAGCGTCATGGCATTGAGCTGACCGCAACTGGGCCGGAACTAGGCGCGAGCGGAATGCCAGAGCCAAAACATATCATCCCTCCCGAGCGCATACAATATCTCGCTGACATCGCACGCAGCGTGAGGGATTATCACAGCAGAACCGAAGATATGGCTGCGAGGGTCAGACTAGCCCAACATCTTGAGACGGCCGCACAGCACATGGCAGACTTGGCAGATGGAACCGGCAGCACCGCGGCAATGGCGGGAGCTAGTGCAGCGGCCGACTTACGAGTGCAAATAGAGGAAGTGAAAAGCACGATTCATCCCGAAGCATGGAAGATGATGGCAGACTTTGAGCAGCGGGTGCAATCCTACAAATCCGGCACCCATACCTATCAGGTCCGAGGCCAAGATTTCTCAGTTCCAACCACTTCAACTTCCCTCTCTGACAATGAAATTCCGCGCATCGCGCTACCCAACTTCGCTGACGATGGAGAGTTACTTGCGTGGTTGCGTAGCGAACAAGTCCCCGGAGTTTTCCCGTATACTGCGGGGGTATTTCCGTTCAAGCGAGCCGATGAATTGCCGACCCGTATGTTCGCTGGAGAGGGGCCAGCACAGCGCACTAATGCGCGATTTCATTATTTGTCTGAGAACGAGGATTACGCTAGGCTCTCTACTGCCTTTGATTCGGTAACTCTGTATGGGCGCAATCCGCATACCCGTCCGGATATCTATGGTAAAGTCGGTGAATCTGGAGTGTCAATTTTCACCGTAGAAGAAATGTGTACTCTATTTGATGGATTCAATCTCTGTGAGTCAAATACCAGCGTTTCTATGACCATTAACGGACCGGCGGCGATTATTTTGGCGATGTTCTTCAACGCCGCCATCCGACAACAATTGACTATTTTTGAACTAGAAAAACAGCGGGTGCCGCTACCGGATGAAATTGAAGCGATACACAGCAGTACTCTGCAAATGGTTCGCGGCACGGTGCAGGCTGACATTCTCAAAGAAGACCAAGCGCAAAACACCTGCATATTTTCAACCGAATTCAGCCTGAAACTGATGGGTGATGTTCAACAGTTCTACATTGACAACGGCGTGCGAAATCACTACTCAGTGAGCATTTCAGGCTATCACATCGCTGAGGCCGGAGCCAACCCGATTTCACAATTGGCTTTCACCTTGGCAAATGGCTTTACTTACGTTGAATACTATCTGAATCGTGGGATGGATATTGATGACTTCGCTCCGAATCTCTCATTCTTTTTCTCTAATGGCCTCGACCCAGAATACACCGTTATCGGGAGAGTTGCCCGCCGTATCTGGGCCGTTGCAATGCGTGACCTATACGGCGGAAATAGCCGCGCGCAGAAACTCAAATATCACATTCAAACCAGTGGAAGGAGCCTACACGCACAAGAAATTGATTTCAACGACATTCGCACCACTTTACAAGCACTGCTCGCCATTCAAGACAACGCCAACTCCCTGCATACCAACGCCTATGACGAGGCAATTACCACTCCGACCGAAGAAAGTGTGCGCCGTGCTCTTGCAATTCAACTAATCGTCAACAAGGAGAGTGGTTGGACCAAGACAGAAAACCCATTACAAGGTTCGTTCATCGTTGATGAGATGACCGACTTAGTTGAGGAAGCCGTACTAGCGGAGTTTGAGAGAATTGCTGAGAGAGGTGGAGTTCTTGGCGCGATGGAAACGATGTATCAGCGCGGCAAGATACAGGATGAGAGTCTGCATTATGAACATCAAAAACACTCGGGAGAGTTGCCCATTACCGGAGTCAATTTCTTCCAGAATCCTGATGCGGCTGCCTTTGATGAGAGCAGCGCGGATGATTTTGAGATGGAACTTGCCCGCGCTACTCCTGAGGAAAAGAAGGGCTGCCTCGACCGGTTAGCGACCTTCCATCGAGCGCACCGAAAGGAGGCACCGGAGGCCTTGGTAAAATTACAGCAGGTCGCGATGGAAGGCGGAAATGTCTTCGCCGAATTGATGGATACAGTCAATGTCGCCTCCTTGGGACAAATTACTGAGGCTCTATTCGAGGTCGGCGGACAATATCGCCGAAATATGTAGGTCAATTATTCCAGACCATGAAAGATATCACCATCATCGCTATCACGAAGAAAATGAAGCCGGGAATTACTCCAACCAACATCCCGAAGGCAGTTTTCTGCTGTTGAGTAGCAAAAGAGCGCACCAACATTCCAATCCATCCACCGATAAGCAATAATGGCATACAACAAGTGAGGAAGAAGCCGTAGAATACCTCCTCAAAAATCTCTCCGCGCTCTTCACCGAATGCGCTGCCTTGTTCGTAACTAATCCGATAATCGGCTTGGTTGTCAATCTCAAACGGCAGAGTAAACTCGATTTCTCCAGTCAAATAATCTATCGTGCCAATCCTGTCTTGCTCAAAATCCAGTATCATCGGTTTATTTCCATCTTCATCGTCGGAATACCACTCACCGTAGCGATACCGATGGTTATCGTTTGCGACCAATACTACAACTTCAAGCGAGTCAATATTCATCGCTGAGGAATTGGTTTGGAAAGAAAATGTCTTATTGACGCCATCGGCAAGCCAAACGTCGCGCACCCACGTGGTAGTACTTCGCCACTTACCGGACTGTAGGTAAGTGATTTGCACATCTACCTCAGTGGCATTAACATACACCTTTGGCAGGGTGATAGTAATCCGTTCGCTATCAACATCAAAACTTCCAGCGACTATCTGAGCATTGACATACAATCCGCCGTCACAATCATCAGAAACGTAAAGTGAATCAACTTCACCTTGCACATTTTCCTTGGTGATTAGCCCCCTACTCAATTGATATTCCTCTTCTAAGGTGAATGAACAGATATCAATCGGTTCACCTACATTATAATTGAAGGTTGAACCGACAAATGCATCATTGCTGACTTCAACATCCTTCCAATTATCATCCCACGAGCCTTGATACGAAATCTGCGCTCCATACGGTATGGTAGCGACCAGAAAGAGCCCAAAGCAAATCCCGAGACCCTTCAACCAGCTACCCGAATCAAGTTCTGGAACTGCGATGCCGATACCGGTTCCAATTCCACCGCTCAGTTGGGTGACTTGACCGGTCAATGCAGGGATGGCTGAATTAGTGGAAATTACTTGCACAAGTGGGGATTGGGATTCTATGCTCAGACCATCGGTTGAGCCCAGCACCAGTGGGCCAGCAGCAGCAGGCGGCAAGGTGGCTGCTGCAGTTGGGGAAGTTGGGGATGAAGTTGGAGCGGTCGGGGAAGTGGGCGAAGTGGGCGAAATGGAGTCATTTCCACTAGATGGCTCGTCCCACGGCGAAGATGTGTCACCGCCACCCGCATCGCCCTCTTGCATGGCAACCCCTCACCGTTCTCCTTTCAAAGGGATTTAGGCGGAGTGACTACATGATATGCAAGCGACAACCGTCTGTCCTCTCGAAGGTTATTCCTCGCTTTCTCCGCTATCAGCGATGAATTTGTCCCATACCGCCGCAGCGAGTACCGCGCCAATAATCGGACCAAGCCAATAGATTACCAAATCAATCGTATTCTCCATGTCGCTAAACAGCCAGGTTCCCATCCAACGAGCCGGATTCATCGCCGCGCCAGTGATGGCTCCACCCATCAGGATGTCAGCCATCACGGTCAGCCCAATTCCAAAACCAGCGATGCCTGCCGGAGCGCGATTATCCACAGCAGTACCCATGATTGCGGTCATCAGCAGGAATGTCAACACTATCTCAACCAAGATGACCGTTTGGGTATCAAACAAATTGCCATCCATCATCTGGGGTGCGGGTGTGCCAGCACCTGCAGCACCGACCATGCTCAGTACACCACCCGCAAGGGCAGCACCAAACAATTGTGAAAGGATGTAGTAACCGGCCAACTTAGGGGTAATCCGCTTGGTTGACATCAGGGCGAGAGTAACAGCAGGATTGATGTGGGCTCCAGAGACGTTCATCGTCGCGCTGACCATCACAGCCAAGATGAGACCATGTGCAGCAGCAACCGCCACAATATTGTCACCATGCAACCAGATGGTTCCTGCTCCTATGAAGGTCAAAGCGAATGTCGCTATTGCTTCTGCTACACACTTGCTAAGACATTTTGAATCACTCATTCATCCAACCCCGGGCACCGGCCCGAAGTATGCTCTTTGAGTGAAGACCATGAACAAAGCGGTCATACGAAACAAAAGAAGGGCCGGACGAGGGCAACCGAAGTCGCCCCACGACCGGCCCGTGTGTCATCTGTTGTTTTGTGTTAGATGAGAGAGTAGATTCTACTCTTCTTCTGGTAAGAATTGGTCGCCGACCATCAATGCAGCTGCTGCACCGACGCCGCCAACAATCATCGCGCCAAATAGGCCGACGAAATCCTCTTCCCAGTTGGAGTTAACCAACGTGCCACCGAGGTCAGCGGCACCGGAGATTGATACTCCTGCACCAGCAACGACCGCGGCGAACAGACCAGCTGCCCAGCCACCACCGAGACGATCGTAGACCGTCATCAGTAGGAAGCCACCAACGAGGGCTGTGACGGCATCGCCTAGGCTTGCCATCTCACCCACATTGGTTCCTACTGTCCCATCTTGTCCGAACTTAATGACCGCAGCAGCTATCAATGCGCCAACTATCTGCATGCAGAAGTTCAACGCACCAGTTTGCCAGTCAGTCTTGCCAGCGGCCATTGAGCCGATGGTGATGACCGGTAGGAGCTGAGCCCCACTGAAGGTCATCCACAAAACTGCTAGCACAAGGCCGAGGGTAATCATCTCACTATCTGCCTGGCTGAAAACCAGTAGTGTGAGAGCCAAGCTACCAACCGCTTCTGCCGTCATATTTTTCGTGTCCATTTCCATTTTCATTTCCTCCCGCATTACTGCGAGCGATGTTTGCTCTTTTGGTGACTATATAAATGGCATACCGACGATTGAACAGGAAAAAGCGGTTATTAGACAGTTTTCTACGCACCGATACATGAGATTGCAGTAAGTGTGGAGAACTACACCAGCCTCGCAGTATCCCGTTTATGTCTGGGTTATAGAGGAATCACTCGCTTGCAGTGCCTCTTTGATGTAGGTGAATGAGAAATTTCTCAAATCGGAATGATTCAATCTTAGGTCAGAACGTATGCAATTTACTAATTTGATAGAAAATAACAGCGAGCACACAGGCAGGGAAAGGTGAGCCCCCGCCTGCGAGCAGGCGTGTTGACACCACACCGAAGTGTGGTAATCGGTAATCGTGTGTGTTGTGTGTTCCGGTTTACTGTGGATCACTTGTCGAGTTCTGCTTCGATGCGGGTCGCCATCCAAGCGCCTACACCGAATACTACAGCGTTAGCGACGAACATGGCTAGTCCCAAAAATTCGAAGTCGCCACCATCTGCCAAGCCTATCAGCATCGTACCTGCATGGGCACCGCCAGTAAACACTATGTCCATGCCTGCAACAGCTGCAAGCCCAATACCACCAGCCTGAACCAAGCCTTCGCAGCGGGTCCAGACAGTATATGTCAAGCCACCACCAACGAGTACTGTAACCCAGTGTGCTAGGTCAGTTGAGATTTCTATTGGCCCAGAGTATGCAACCATTGTGGCATCACCCTGTGTTGCAACCAATGCTAGGACACCAGCGCCTGCGGCGCCGACTATCTGGCACACTACTTTCACGCCACCAGATTCCCAATCTTGGTCGTTCAACATCCTACCTACTGTTAGTGCAGGTATGATATCTGCCCCGCTGAATGCGGTCCAAAGTACTGCCAAGGCCAAGGCCCACTGTATCATTCCTGCCTCGCCTTCGCCTGACCATAAGCTCAGCAGGAGGTACGTCAGCACTAGGCTGCCAAATATCTCTGCACAGTTGTCTTTCCAATTCATTTCCATTTCATTTCACCTTTCAATCGCACATGGCGATTAAGTGCCCGTGCCGATTGTTCTGCTTATGAAGGATTAGGCGGAAATCGGTAATGAAAGTGGTATTTGTTGGCGTTTTTCGGGGAGCCGGGGTCACAGTTTGCAGCAGGTGTAGTAGGCTACACCGGCTCGCAGTATAGCGTTTATCAGGTTTTTCAGCGATTTCCGCCGATTTCACTCCTGACAAAACCTGCAGTAGAATGACGAACGGCCCTGTTGAACAATTCTGACAATATCACCGATACAACCCTCTGATAGGCAGGGTTCTCCTTCTCGGTCATATACTCCAAAAGAGGTCGGAAAATACCCTAATTCGCCCGAAACATCACTAAACATCCCATCTTTCAGGGTCGACCCTCCTGCTGCAATCGCTTCGAGCAACACCTTTCGGATGTGCTCAACCAATCGAGCGGCTTCTTGACTGCTGATTGACGATGCTTTACGAGTAGGGGAAATGCCCGCCCGGTGCAGAATCTCGCAGACATAGATATTGCCAAGTCCAGCGACGGTTCGCTGGTCCAATAGGGCAACCTTGATCGGTGTGCGTCTGCCCTGCAAAGAGGAGGTGAGCCCGCTTTGGTTGAGGTCGTCAGAGAGTGGTTCTGGTCCTAACGCGTGCAAAAAACGGTTTTCGTTTTGCAATTCCGTGTCAAAAATGTCAATGTAGCCGAATCTTCGCGGGTCGGTGTAAATTGCACGGCGACCACCTGCAAGTTCAATCACCAGATGGTCATGCTTGCCATCGCCGACATCCTGCTCTACTGGCGAAGCCGAGTTTGAAAAATCTCCTCTAATGGCCGAATCTTCTCCGTCAGCCGATTCACCTCCGACAAGCCGCCAACGCCCAGTCATTCCCAAATGCGATAACATCGTCATGTCATCATTAAGGCGGATGAGGATGTATTTCGCTCGTCTTTCGATTGCCGTAACAGTCCGGCCCTCAAGCCTAGGTGACAAATCTTCGGGAAATGGAAATCGTAGGTTCGGTCGCCGGACTTGTACAGCAAGAATTTGGCGACCAACCAAATGAGCGGCCAAGCCGGCGCGAACGGTCTCTACTTCCGGCAGTTCGGGCATCCGCCCTCACTCCACGCCGGTCTCATCGAGCAAAATCTGCACATCTCCGAGGAATAAGTCGGGAACGAAATTTGCGTTATCCCAAGATACCCGCTTACGGTGTTTGCCATCAACCAGCACGATGGGTTGATTGTGAACAATGACGAAATCGTCTTCTCCGTCTTCGGTAGGAGCAGTTTCAAGCGATACTCCATAAGCACCCCAAATTGCTTCGAGGTCAAAATATCGCTGCTGGCTCATATTTCCAGCATCTGGACTAGTCAAATGCGGCCAATCAGCGTCCTTACTCGCCGCAAAATCAGCCATCGTAGTAACGCCATCATGCCACGGGTCAAGGCTGATGGATAGAATTAGAACTCTGGCTGAATCATTCTCATTCAAATTGGTAAGAAGCCATTTCATAGATTCGGTCTGGGCGAGGCAAACATCTGTGCAACGGGTGAATATGAAGGTGAAAATTATCACATCAGCATCAATATCTCGGCTATCAAAAGAGGTATTTGTGCTGTCAACCAATACAAATTCGTAAGCTACCGGCTTAGCGGCTAATTCATCTCCGTTGAATGCCGGCCCATCGTTTTCATTACTAACGCAGCCGGCAAGCCCTGCGAAGACAAGCAATGCCGCAATAATTAGCGCGGGAGAATTACAACGAAATGTCATTCATCTACCTCAGGCCAATCTGCGGGTGCCTCTACATGAAAGAGAACGTGGTTGTCCTCCCAGCCCGCGAGGTTGAGTCGTTGGTGTAAAATCAAACCTGAATCGACAAGGTATTTCTCGGCCTCGTCAAATGTCGCCTGATGGCCACCTTCGTTGATTCGCTCCGAGGCCGCTTTTAGTGAAAGTAAGCCACAGCCGCCGGCAGCAAGGAAATTCTCGGCGGCTGCGATGAACATCTCTACCTGTCCTGCTTGACTCACGTCTTGAAATAACCAACCTACCCTGCCGTTCAGAAATGGTGTAATCAAAGCCGGTTTGCGAGCATCTGCAAGCAAAGGTAGCAAACCGGGACGAACCTTCGCGAGTTGAATCAAGTCCCGGACACATCTTGGGCTGATATCAACGGCAACGATGACACCGCCAAGATGATTTTTTGAGCCACATAAATGGTCGTGAAGATGACTGATTGTAGTGCCGTGACCCGCGCCAAGATACAGAGTAGTAGTGCCCGAATCAGGCAACATCTGGGTGATTAATTCTGTTGATTGTGAGCGCAACATTCCTGCCGCAAGTTTCGATGAACGTGGACTCCACTGCCTCCATTCCTTGCGTCCATCTCTCCGCAGTCGCTCTCCGCGAACGCTGACACCCTTCACGGCATTCCGGCTCCAAAGTGACCTACCTTCAATCCGAACATACGGTGAGACCTCGCTAAGGCGAGCCATATTTTCACCTCGGTTTACCGACTCCGCGGTTTCGGATGGCGAGCGCGGATTTCTGCAACAGCACTCTCGACCTTAGCGACTTCAGACGTATCCATAACTTCGCTACCAAAATGGTCAATTCGTGCTGCAATGGCAGCCTTTCCAGCCACCATTCTTGCTATTTTTCCACGTACCCATCTTGGGCTTCTGCACACCCACGGGTGGCTGAAAATATGACCGTGCTTCGGCGGGTCTGTGCCTTGTTTTAAGTGCATGAAAAAGGCCTTTTCAGCGCCAAGAATCTGCACGGTTCCCGCCGGCAGGCGGGCTAACCTTGCCCGGCCGTGTGCGCTCACGCACAGCCGCGAAGCGAGCATCGGCCCAAGCAGCAATGACAGAGATGGCATATGAGATTGTGAGAGTTGGCGAACTGCTTCTTCAAGTTCAAGCAAATGGGCTGCTGACTGCACGATGGTATCTGCCATACCCTTCAGCGCAATCCACTCAGCGTCGCCGACCTCTGTATCTGCAGCCTGCACACCGAAGGTCGCCGCAAGCCCATCCATATCTGCAGCCTTTGCTACTGCTGGCGCAATTTCACCACGCTTTTCATCGAGATTGAGGGTCGGCAAGAAAATTCCAGCCCACTCAACGATTCGTGATTCAAGGGTGTTGTGAGAGGAACGTAATTCATCAGCTGCTCGTACCAGATGCTCTAATCGGCGGTCCGGGTCGCTGGCGGCAGAAGAGACTCCAGATTCAGCCATCATCAAAGTTGCACCCTGCAACAACTCTCTCTCCTCATCATCCAATTCAGGCCACTCTACCCCAATCTCAGTGATTTCAGAAACTTTCGCCTCCGGAAATCGCTCATGTAAAAGGCGGGCTTCGGATGTCATCCGGCCATCAATCTGCATTTGCAACCGCTTAGCCAGCGTGGAAATACTGCGGTTCTTTGACCAGACCACTTCGTCCACACATTGACCCTCATCGTCAATGATTCGGGTCATCCTCCAATCCCAGAACAGTCGCACACACCGCACAGGCAACCCTCCTTCAAAGACCCCCCTGCAAAGCAGTATTGGGCAATTCAACTTAGAGTTGCATTCAAAAGGGGATACGTATCGCACTCCGCTATGTTCTGTCCTGACTGTGGAACGCTAGCCTTTCCCGACCCGAATGGTAGCATCAAGTGCCCCAACTACGAGTGCGGGTACAGTGGCAGTGCCGAGAACGAAGTTCAAATGGCGGACGGTTCCGTTATTGATTTGTCACGGGCTACTTCATCTTCCAAAGCAAAGACCCTGAAACATCTTACAGAAGTGATTGATGATTCTGATACTCATCGAGGTGTTCTCACCAACAAGACATACGTATGTCCAAAGTGCGATTCCGACCAGGTGTTCGCGGAGTTGATTCAAACCCGTGCCTCTGATGAGCCAGAGACTAGAATTTTGACTTGTTCAGAATGCAGTCATGGGTGGCGAGAGTACTGAGGTGGCGTCTTGTCCCTATCTGCCAATTACAATCCTTTTTGTGCCTCCGATGAGGGCCAAGTATGTCGGAGAGTGATATTATGCTGAACATCACCGCACGTCAAGACTTGATGCGGACAATTGTGGATATCCTAACTGTGCTTGTTGATGAGGCTCGCCTCAACTTCCACGAGGACCGATTAGAGGTGCGCGTCGTTGACCCTTCTCACGTCGCAATGATTCAGATGGAAGTTGATTCGAGTGCTTTTGAAGCATGGGAATGCGACGATGTTGCGATTGGAATTGAGTTGGTCAAATTGCGTGACCTCATCAAGTTGGCAGCCGAGGGAGATTCTCTTATCGAAATGCAATACGATGACAACGATGGGCGACTAAACATTCAGATTGGCGAGATTGACAGAGTCATCCGACCACTGGACCGTCAGGCGATGCTTGAGCCAAGAGTGCCAGATATTGAACTCAAGTGCAAGGCGAGCCTGTCTGGAGCCAAGTTTAGCCGAGCGCTACGAGCGGCAAAACAGGTTGGTGACCTCGTGACATTCTCCTTGGACGGACAGCAGTTCTCAGTCAGCGTCAGCGGGGATACCGACGCGGTGAATGTCACCTATGAAGCAGGAGAGTTGCAGGAATTGGTTTGCGATTCACCGGTGAAAAGCCAGTATAGTCTCCAATATCTTGCTCCGCTCGCCAAGCGTATCGAGTCAATGGTTGAAACTGTTGACCTGAATTTTGGCGAGAATTTCCCGTTGAAACTTGAGTTTGAATTCGCTAATGGCGCGGGTCGTTGCATATACTTCCTCGCGCCAAGAATTGAAGGTGACGCTTGAGCGTTTGTACCTAGAATAAAGAATCCTGAACAATTGCAATCAGAGCGCAAGCACGCGAGGGATAGCGACGAGAGTCGATCTGAGCAACACAGCATTATTCCTCGCTCATATCGCGAGTAGAGGAGCGAGAGCCCGAGCCCCGGTCGCCTAAACAAGCGTCCATCCCGAAAAGTCGTTTTGAAGCGAGTGATGGACCCTTGTGCGTTCTGACCCAGCATCAATAATCCTGTGAACCTCAGGACTCCATCTTACCGCTGCACATCATCCTTGAAATGGGAGGGCCGGTCGGCCCACCATGGATGATGCCGCAACGCCACTCCAAGTGGCGGTCCTAATTCCGACCCTGCGAAACGCGGAGGAACTTGACATTGCCCTGAAGGGTTTGGACAAGCAAACTTGGCCAACCGACAGCGACGACGGTGGTGATCTGGAGGTTGTTGTGGTCGGGCCCAGAGGAGACCCGGGGGGACAAGTCGCGGCTGATCACGGAGCGAGATTCATTGATGACGAAGGGTCACGGACCCGCGCGGATGCTTGCAATGTCGCGCTTCGCCAAATTGACTGTGACATCATCTGCTTCACCGACGACGACGTTTGGGTTGACGAGGATTGGGTCGGAAATCTTCTGCGCTGGTTCGAGCGGCCCGAGGTTGCTGGAGTCGGCGGTCCAAACTTCGCTCCGCCCGATGACCGCTCGACATTTTGGCAGCGAGTTATTGACGTGACATTCTGCTCGAAATGGGTGACTGCCGGCACTAATTACGGCAAACGCGGCGTAGCAGAACTTGAGCCAGCAGAGCAACTGCCCGGAGTCAATGCCGCATATCGGAAGTCGGTATTGGACGAAGTTGGCGGCTTTGATGATGGCGCAATCGGCTGCGAAGATGCGATGTTAGACCACCGTATTGAGCAAGCCGGATACAAACTTTGGACCGATCGGAATGCAATAATGTGGCATCGCCGGAGAAATCCAGGCCGGGTCAGAAAACAAATTCAGAATTACGGACTTGTTCGTATCCTAGCAGCAAACCTACACCCAGGAATGAAGGCGTGGTCACACACTGCAGTAGGAATATTTCCGCTGCTGATTCTTGCCGCAATCGGTGTTTTCCTCTGTGGCTTGAGTAAGGGCGGACTCGCTTGGCCTGAGTTTTGGGATATCTCTCTGACAACCATACCGATGGGCTGGCCACGAGTCGCCGTACACACTCCAGTCAGCCTAGCCGCACTTTACATTGGATTATGTTGGCTTGGTGCGGCTTACGGCAACTCACCCAGCCGTTCTTTCACAACTGTACTCGCCGCCCCATCAATGACTTTCCTGCTACACTGGTCTTATGGAATCGGAGTACTGCGAGGGTGGTGGCGTATTTACATCACAAAGAATTCCGGGTTGCAAGTTGATGATAAAGACCGTAATAGTTGAACAGGAAATCCCCCTCAGCATTATTGTTTGAGGGAATGAAAAACGCGTTTTCAGCCCTTTCCCATGATTAACGCTCAGTCCTCATCTTATCATCCTCGCTTATTCTCCATATCTTGGTGCGAGGACGCCAAATAAACGCGGTGAGTGCTGAGAAGAATATTCCGCCAACTACCAAATTCAGCCAACTGTCCGTGATATAATTAGGGCTGGCGTTGAAGTATGCCCAAGTGAATGAAGGAATTATGCCGATTATCAAAGCGATAACAACCTCACGAATCAGGAGAGAAGAAGTCGGGGGTGAGCCGGGCATTCGTGGAACCTCAGGAGACAAATATGCTTCATTGGACAAACGAACTAAGCGGAAACCCATCTGCGGACGTGTTACCTCGCGAGGAGTAGTGCCGCGCGCAGTTCCTCGCTTACCTTCACCACCCTGCCAAACTCTTGTCACATGAGGAGCGGGAATCGGTGCCCCACCTGCCTTCGGTTGAGCAAGCCACGGTCTGCCATCACATGGCGCACCCCAATAGCCGGATTTTGGTGGGCGGTCAGCCAACAACTCCACAGTCACATCCATCTTGCTGGCTACTCCTTGCTTCTCAGCCAGCGCCCATTCGGCTTCTGACGGTGGGCGCATATCACCAGCACCGACCACACCACCCTCAACCATCAGTGGCGAGAGTCGGGTTAGAGTCGCGTCGGAATCACCGCCGACAATTACCGAACCGGTGATTTCCTGCCACTGACCATAGGTTATCGGTTTGGATGAAATCTCAAATCCCAATTCTACTCGGACCTCGTGTTGTGGATTATTACCCGAATGCATCAGCGCACCTCGCGCATCACCGAGCATCACCTTGCCCGAATTTACTGCAACCCAAGTGATGCCGTAATCTGACATCCATTCACCTCAATCATCCATCGTGACGGGTAGCCTCACCTGTCGTCTTATCCAACTCGCCGGTTTGCACAGCCCACAGGTCTGCATACACCCCTTCTGCTGCAATCAAATCATTGTGAGTACCGCGTTCAACCACCACGCCTTCAACCAACACCAAAATCTGGTCGGCGTCGCGGATGGTGGATAGACGATGGGCTACCGCGACCGTCATTCGGTCTTGCTTGAATTGGTTGAGATTGCGCTGAATAATCTCCTCGGTACGAGTATCAACGGAACTGGTCGCTTCGTCAAGAATCAGTAGTGGCGGTTTACGCAATATCGCTCGCGCCAATGAGATTCGCTGGCGCTGACCACCGGACAACTTGACCCCTCTATCACCCACGATGGTATCGTAACCATCGGAGAGAACCTCGCTGATGAATTCGTGCGCTCCGGCCAATGTCGCGGCTTCCTGCACCGCTTCATCGCTCGCACTCTGGTCCGAGTAAGCGATGTTCTCGCGCACGGTTCCATGGAATAGATAAACGTCTTGAGATACATATCCAATCTGGTCCCTGATGCTCGACAATGTCAGCGATTGAATGTTATCATCATTCATTTTCACTTCGCCATTATTCGGCTCATAATAACGTAAAAGTAACTTGACGATAGTAGATTTTCCCGCGCCGGTAGGTCCGACAATCCCGATGGTGTGATTTTTCTGCAAATCAAACGAAACCCCGTTCAACACCTTCCCACCATTGGGGTAGCCAAAGTGCACATCGTCAAATGAAATTGATTCTGTTGGACCGGCAAGCGGCTTTGCATCTTCACTGTCAACGATGCTCGGCTCAAGGTCAATCATCGCAAAGACCCGACGCGCGCTCGCCTCGCTCTTCTGAATCTGATTAACCAACATCCCTAGGATGAATAGCGGCATTGACATCCGAGTTGACAACAACAAGAACGTCACAAATTGACCCGGGGTGATGCCGGACTCTGGACCCTGCAATACAAGGTATCCTCCAGCGGTAGCAAGAATACCAAAGGCTAGCCCAGCGATGACATAGATTCCCGGCAAAAAACGGGTCCTCTCAACAGTAGCACCGATGGCGGCGTCCATGTATGAGGAAGATTCGCCGGCAACTCTCGCCGCCTCGTATTCCTCCGCATTATATGCTTGAACAACACCCATCCCCCCGATGTTATTGGCGAGAACCGAGTTGATATCACCAAAGGATTGGCGAGATTCTCGATATTTTTTCTGAACTCTCGTTGAGAAGAAGTAGATGAGCGGCAAAACGATGAGAATCGGAACGAATAGCACTACGGTGAGTTTCCATGACATCCACATCAAAATTCCAAAGGCAGCGGTGAAGGTGACAACGATGCGTATCATCGAGGTAGAAGCATCAGAAAGGAAGTTTTCCAACTGATTTACATCGGCCGATAATACAGCCATTATATCGCCAGTTTGCCTATCTTCAAAATAACGAATTTCCATCTTAATCAGCGAATTGAATGCTGACATCCGAATATCATGCTGCAAATATTGGGCTAACGTTTCCCAAGCGTAATTTGAGATGCCCTGAAACAAAGCCAAACCACAGAATCCACCAAAAATCAGTAGACCGTAAAACAAGTAATCGTTGAAGACAAGTGAGGCATCAGAAGACTGCGCACCCAACAAAGCGTCGGTCAGCAATCCCATAGCAACGAAAGGAAGCAGGTCAAAAGCCCGTGCAATACCATTGCTTAGAATCCCGATAGTAAAGCGTGTCTTATATGGTCGGATAAACGGAAGAATCCTCCACAACTGCTTACCCAATACCTGCTTGTCACCTGACTCGTCAAGCCCATCTTGCGATTGCTTGTGAGTTTTTCCTTTTGGAGACGGTAACATGGGAGGCCCTTCGTGCCTAGGGGGGGTGGGAACCTGTCTTGAACTGTGCACATTGATGATGTGGCGTTGTGAGACCGAATCGGATAAGACCGGGAGGCATCCCGCCAAGATTGCCGCGGGTGTGGTGAAGTGGTATCACCTGAGGTTTCCAACCTCATATCGTGGGTTCAATTCCCGCCACCCGCACTTTTTCTGATTTTTATTATTCGCGTGCGGTTGGCTCAGGAATAATGATGCCTGATGTTCTGCGCACTTCCCGACTCTGTCGGTCCAGTGCGCACCTCCCGCCGCCCGCATCTTATCTGTAAACTCTGAAAACGAAGCGGAAATCTCATCTAAGTATCTCGCCAATGATGCACCTTTCTATACCCGCAATTTGATGGATGGCTTCACGGTGGCGGGAGCATGCGCGGCAGGACGATGGTCGGCCTTGCGATGATTATCGCCTTCATGCCAATCAACTCCTACCTGTGGGTTTGGCTGATTGAAGTGATGTCGGGTAGAGAGTTCACGACTATATTTGTCGCTACCGTAATGATGCCACTATTCGTCATCGGCCTCCTAATGGGACTTTCTGGCCGTCTCCGCACAGAAGTTGATTCCGCCTCCGAGGAGGAATGATATTGGTATCCACCATCTTGTTGATGGCTGGGACTATGGTTGCGGCTCTTGGGCTGGCGTGCTGGCTCGGAATCAGAATGGAAAGGCTGCTGGACAGCGACGACAATACCTACGATGATTTGCAGCGGCGCAGGGCATTTGCTTGGAATATTTCTGGCAGGTCATTCATCGAAGCATCATGGTTCATGTTCGGCTACACGGTGTACAGGTTCAGGGCTGAGGACCTTGGAGCCCCGGTGTGGTTCACCCCAATTTTCCTCGGCATGATGGTTCTCGCTTATGGAGTGGGGTCATTCATTTGGGGAGCAATCGCTGATAAAATTGGCAGAAGAAAGCAGTTACTTCTCATCGGTACGCTCGCGCTGGTTTTCAGCATGGCATTGATGCCTTTTCTCAGTTTGATTCCGTTCGTAATCGTGGTTTTCATGCAAATTCTGATGGCTGGATGTGTTCGGATTTCTTTCGCGCTCGCTTCGGAATGGACCGCAGACCACAGTGGAGAGGCTATCGGAATGATGCACGCTACCGGCTGGATGCTCGCTGTGGCAGTAGGGGTATTGGCTGGTAGCATCTACGACATTTATGGCATGGGTGCAGTCGCTATCATCGGCTGTTCTCTTTACGCAATCGCGGGAGTATGTTACCAGCAAATGACTGGTGATGAGGTGGAGGAAATCAAGTCGTCGCATTTTGAAGATGAAGAATCATCCGGTGAAGGATTTGACCTGATAGCAGCGACGAAGGCATTGTTCACTTTCCAAAGTCGCTGGCCACTACTGATTCTAGGAGTTGTTCTGTTAGTCACCATTCCACGTGGGGCTATTGTACTCACTAGCCTCAATTACATCGAGAAAATTGGATTTGACTTAGACCTCGTATTCATCTTTGAGGCCTGGGCCCTCGCGCTCAATGTCGTCCTATTCACCTATGCTGGAGTGATCTGTGACCGCATCGGTGCCCAGAAGGTTCTGACCGCTGCTGCTTTCGGCTACTTCGTGCTGTGGTCACTATTCGCCATCGGGATGCCAGCTGCCATCGCTGTCGCTATCTATCTGATTCCAGTCGTTGGACTGCTATACACTTCCAGCGATGCGCTACTGGCTCGCCACACCACCCTCGAGGAGAGAAATCGGGGGATCGGAATCAGTGCTGCTGCACTATTCGTTGGCCAGTTCATCGGCTCGGCATCTGCAGGAGGAATCATGGCAGCGCTCAACCATCTGCCCGAGGTGGACAGATACCTGTGGTCGTATCGGGTAATGGCACCGATTCTTGGCATAGCCACCTTCCTTGGTTGGCGATTAGTGAGGGCGATGCAGAAGGATGGTGAAGTTGGAACCCTTGACGCGGTTCTTGAAGCTGAAATCGTCTAAACTCGCTCAATCAAACGTGAGAATCCAAAGGTGAAGGAGCGGCCGTCTAACAACTCACTCCAATGGTGAACTTCCAATCGGTAGGAATTGTGTTGGTGATTGAGAAATACGTCTTCTCTACCTAGCACGGTGAAAGATTGCGGAGCAACTGACATCCCTAACCCACAGGCTTTCTGAACCGCCTCTTTCACCACCCAAGTTCGGGTGGTTTCCTGCATTCCGGTCCACTCATTGATGTCCCAAAGTCGGTTGAGATAGTCAAATTCTTCACCGCTTACCATGAATGGAAGCAGGTTTCGCGGGCGGGTTAAATCAAGAGGTTCAGCATCAATTCCTATCCATGACCCATCTAGTGATAAGGCGGCAATTGCGCAGCCATTTGAGTGACCGATGCTAATCTCTGGTAATGCTTCGCCTGACTTTCCATCGCGGTAAATCAGTGAGGGTCGTCGGTTTTCGTCACGGGTAATAGCGAGGTCTGAGACTTCAAATCCTTGTTGTCCGAGCAATTTTGCTAGCACAAATCTGCCGGATGCGTGTTCATGTGCTCGCTTAGGAATCGCGAAAGTCGCCGCTTCGCCAGCGTTGACAAGCGGTACACCAGATAGGTCAGGCATCTCATCGCTTGCTTGCGACTCTCCAATAGGGACCCAAGAAGCGACTAGGCGACCATCACGGATGACAGAGGGTAATGGCAAGGTGGATACAGGCCCTGCCGGCAGCCATTTTGACATTGAAAACACCAATTGGAGATTTAATTTTTCAATTGCAAGTTCATCCCTTTCTTGTCAAGGAAAATAGTAGTTTTTCCGGCACCGGTGCCATGCCTTTCAGCCTCAATCCGCGCAGAATTACCACCGGATTATTATCGTCATCAAACACTACGGCATCGTGACGAGTGATGCCCTCGCCCTCGTTGGCTCGTTGATAACTGCGTAATCGTAGATTTTCATCTTCATCGGGCTGCCTGATAATCTCAACTCGTTCAATCCCGATTGGCAGACTTGACAGACCTTCTACTTCCATCGCAACCAATCCGGCATTCTGGAAACAGGCCTCAACCAACATCGGTGTAGCCTCAAGTTGCGGCTGACTATTCCCCTCCTCAACTGAGAATAATTCAGAATTAGGTAGTTGAGTCGCCATAAGCGCGATGCCGTCGGCTCCGAAATCATCTCCGTCTTGAACACCCTTAACAAGCCCACCATGCGCCTGGAATCGGGGTCCATGGAAGAATCGCTTGTAGATGAACTCGGGCTGGAACGACGCTTTTGAGCGGGATGGAGGGCCTGCGAACGGCGCATCGCGACCATCCGCTTCCGCTCCCGCTTTCAGCAGCAATACGGTCGCGGTATGGTGAACTCTTGGCTCGCCAAATACCTCGCCTGCCTTGTTGACAAGATCGCTCTCTAAGCGGCATTCTACCCGCACATATCTGCTGTCTTGCCCGGCGAAAGTCGCTACAACACGAACATTTGCCTCGTCGCGCACCAATTTTATCGGCAAGCCGTAATCAACCGACTCAAAGCCAGAAAGTGTGCACATCGGATATAGCAACATTGAGGTTTCAGCAAACATTTCCAAAGCCATAACTCCCGGATGATATGGAGTTCCGTCAATCGAATGGTCGGACAAGAAGGGGAATCGCTGCTCATCGAGGGTACATTGGGTTACAATCCACGAATATGGGGTGTGGGCAACTACCCGGTCAACGAATGGGAATCGGTCGGCATCGCTTAGCAGCATCGCGGTATCAATTGTCAGACGCTGCGGCGGAATACGCAGACTTGATTCGGCATCTAATGCGCCGAGTCTGCCAGCTACTACTACTCGTCTTTTTCCACCGGCGAGAACTTCATCAACAAATCTCTCAACACCAATATTGACTGGAATCATCTCGATTCCTGCCGATTTGAATACTGTCTCTATGCTGCCTTTAGATGCCATTCCGACATCTTTCCAACCTGACCAAGCAATCGCGACCGCGCGCGGCGCATCTTCGTGATGTGAGATTCTGCACATCTCTGCATCAAGGATATTGTTAGCCGCCGCGTAATCAACTTGGCCAGCATTACCAAACCGACCTGCGACCGAAGTAAATGCACATGCTAGTCTCAGGTCGCTAATATCATCACCCAACCCATCAACCATTGCTCGCCATCCGTCAATCTTGACAGAAATAACCTGCGAGAATGTGTCCCACGACTTGTCGCTAACCAGTTTAGAATCTTCCATTCCTGCACCATGAATTAGCCCAGTTATCGCACCAAATTCGCTTCTAATCGCACGAATAATCTTCGAAATAGATTTGGCTTTTGTCACATCAGAAGCGTTGTACAGCGCCCTATTCCCACTCGCTTGAATGGCCCGAATCGTGCGATGAATATCCAATCCTCGCATCTGTTGCCCCCAAGCATCTTCCCATTCAACAAGGGTCACTTTTCCATCGGGTGAATCTGCTTGCATACTTTCCCGCAAGTCCATCTTTCGCTTGGCTAGACTTGCCTCGTCATCGTGTAACCATTCCTCCAGTTCTGAATTCAATTTTGTCCGGCCCAACAGCACGAAGGTTGCGCCCGCATTCGGGCTTGCTTCTGCAACTCCGATGATACAGCGGGCGGTTACTCCAGCCCCGCCTCCGGATACTAACCATACGTCGTCGGAGGCAAGGGGTATTCTCTCAGATTCAAGGTTCTCCTCGTAGAGACGAAGGGCCCATCGAGTTCCATCTCTTTCGATGCCGACTTCAAGTGGTGCTACCCTACCAAAGGTCTCGGCCCAGATGGTATTGGCAAGGGCAGCCGGGTCTGAAAGCAGTTCAGGGTCCACGTCAATAGCACGACACCGGAGGTGCGGGTGCTCGCGCGCGTAAGACTTGACTATACCATGTGAGCCGGCGGCAAGCGCATTGAAACGACTGCCGCCGCTACCATGACGACCATCCATCGCACTGACGCTGACAACCGCAGCATCATCTATCCCAGCGAGGTGCGAATCCAAAGTCTTCAGCAAACCGAACAAGCCGTGAGTAGTAGTAGTAAGATGCGCATCTTGCGTCTCTGATTCCCAGCCAACTCCGGTCAAACGCAACGGAGCGAGATGGATGAGGGCGGCGAGATCTCCTCGAGAAAGAAGTTGCGCTGCCACTTGTTCTAACTGCTTTTTATTGCCGGGATTTACCCTGATAATATCAACCGGACCATCGCTTTCAGTCTTGACTTTTGAGACGATTGAGGGGTCTAGCATGATACGAACTGCATCTATCCCTGCTGAGCATAAAATGTGGCAAAGTGTGTCGGCGATTCCCCACGGGTCATCGGTTACCGCGACAACTCTACCCTTGATTTCCAATGGTTTGTGGGCCTCGGGTGGTGCTTCCTCAACTTCCACTTGCCATCTTCGGACCGTGCAAATCTCGGGTTCGGATGACTCCGATTCTACTGACTCTGGTTCCACCAACTCATAGGTTGGCTCGGTTGGGGTTGGTGCTGGCTTCGCCTCAGGCTCGGGGGTGGGCACTTCGGTCGGCTCGCTCGGGGTTGGTGTTGGAGTTGGGCTCGCCGGGGGAATGGATTCAACCGTGCCGCCGCCGCCCATTTCGGACAAATATGCGATCATGTGGTTGAGAGTCGGATGCTCAGAGAGGACAAATGATTCGTCCACCGGCAATGAATAGTGCTCGCGAAGTTCGGCCATGATTTCGGCTTGTTTTACTGTGTCAATCCCTAATTCGCCTTCCAAATCTTGATCGAGTTCAATGAAATCTGCTGGGTAGCCTGTATGAGTTACAACGACTTCGACCACCTTTGCCTCAACATCGCCTGCATCGCCTGCATCGCCTACCTCAGCTACGGCAGTAGGTGCAGAATCCAACTCAGGCTCTACTTCAACCCGCACAACTGGAGTTGGGGCGGGGGTAGGGGCAGATGATACTGAAGACCCGTCGCCCATTTCGGACAAATATGCAATCATGTGGTTGAGAGTCGGATGCTCGGAGAGGACAAATGATTCGTCGACCGGTAATGAGTAGTGCTCGCGAAGTTCGGCCATGATTTCGGCTTGTTTTACTGTGTCAATCCCTAACTCGCCTTCCAAATCTTGATCGAGTTCAATGAAATCGGCAGGATATCCGGTATGGCTCACTACGACTTCAACCACCTTCGCCTCAACATCTCCCGCATCAACATCAGTAGCAGGCGAAGGCGCAGCGGCGATCGGCGCAGCGGCGACCGGGCTAGCAGCAGACGGAGCGGCCGGTGCCGGTTCCGGAGTTGGAGCAGGCACGGGAGTCGGAATCTCCTTCGCGGTCAAAATCGGCTCCGGCTCAATGAAGACAACGGGTCGGGCGGCGGCCATCGCAGTTGCGGGTAAAACGGCGACTGCGTCCAATACAGCCGGCTCGAAAGGCTCACCAGCGACCCCGCCGATTAAGTTGTCATTTGGATTCACATAAACCACCAATTTTCGCTGCAATATTCGGATCTTCACGGTTCCGCCAGCAGTTTGTTCCGCCCAGGCGTGTAATCGGTCACCATCTATTCGGCCTAAGCCCCTAGCAATTCTCCGTAGTAGGGTGAGGGCCATCTGACTTCCGAATCCAGCGGCGTGACGTAACGCGTAGTCCACATCATATTCCCCTCCTTTTGACAAACGTAGGTTACCCAATTCTGGGTCGGGCTGTTTGAAATTGGCAATCGGTGGCAGTCTGCCTTCGGCAAGGCTTCTGATTACTACGGCATCTTCGATGCCTACCGCCATCGGATGACCGGTAAATCCCTTAGTATTGGTAATGACAATTTTATTGGCAGAATCACCGAAGGCCTGCCGCAATGCTTGGATTTCTGACGATGCAGAACCGCCTCTTGGTGGAGTGGCAGGCTCATGCGACATGAAGGTCATCTTCTCAGCGATTTCATGCCGGTCAAAACCCCAATCTCCCTCCATCTTACTCATGAATGAATCCAAAGATGCTGAAACGTGGTCAACGTCCAATCGAGTCGGGTGGTAAGCAGAGTTTCCGATGTGTGCTCCCAATAATTCAGCGTAAGGAATAACACCGCGAGCGGTGGAATCTGATTGTCTTTCAATAACAAAAGCAGCGCCGCCCATACCCATCAACATCCCATTGCGGCGAGCATCAAACGGCAAACTAACCTCCTCAACCACATTGCCAATGGCGTGAGCACCAGCACCTGCAAAGCCGGCCCCAACCCACTCCATCAATTCGTCACTAGTAACATCATCACCACTGACCACGATAACCCGGTCACACCTACCGGTCGTCATCCAATCTTCCGCGATAGCGAAGGCGGCAGGGGTGGAGGCACAGGCATTATTGATTGAGGCGTTCGGGCCACGAGCTCCAATCCATTGAGCGAATTGCGAGTGGCCCATCGTCAAAACTTGCAGCAGGAATCTGCGGTCGAAATTTCCGTCCTCATCTGCGCCGTTGTTGCGGGCGTGGCGCATCGCCATATTCAACCCGGGGAAACAACTTGCGAATATCACACCGGTCCGGTCTCGAACTGAATCGTGAAGGTGCCATTTCTGGATGAGACGCTTGCCCGCTTTGTTGACCTGTTCTACCGGGAAAAGTGGCAGGCCGGCGTCCTTTAATGACTCAAGGCCGGCTGCAAAGGCGAGCGTTGTGGAGATATCCATCGCGGCGACTATTTTTTCGTCAATGCCGTACTGCTCGGCCAAATCAAAGTAGCCGGCGCGTCCGGCGAGTTGTGGAATCATCTCAAAAGAGTCGCAAACTACGAATTCGGCCGAACCATCTTGATGCTTGACGATGCGGATTAGATTCTTGTCGAGCAAACGCTGCTTGATTTCATCTGGAAGTTCACTGATGAAATTCTCCCCAGCCATGATTCGGTCCAAAGCGTCCGGTGCGAATACCTCGCTCATGCCCGGTAATCCGAGGCTGATTCCCGACACCACAAATGGGTCATCACGCCGGGATGCGAGTGGGTCGGTAGCAGGAATCAGCACCTTGCTTGGGCGGGGGGAAGTGTCCACTTGGCCGGATGAGGAAGGAGTGGTTGGCGAAGCGGGTGACTGAGGGGTTGACTGTTTCGGACCGAATTGAGCGATGGCAGCGGCTTCTCCGCCGGGAACCTCATCAAGCCAGCCAACCAATGCAGGCAAAGTTATGAGAGTAGATGAGTCAAGACCTGGTTTCACCTTGACCGCAGCAGATACTGCGGCGATGATTCCTCCGATTACCGCATCGCTGATACCTAAAACCTGCAAATCACAACTGCCGTGAATCATCCGGCGCGGATAACCGGTCGCTGCGGCTACAATATCGCCAACAAATGCCTCTTTTGCAGAATGCAAGGCAGCGATTTTCTCATCTTCACTCATCAATTCCGTAGCAATCGGCGCCGCCACAGGCGAAGGGCGGAGGCCATCGCGGTTGGGGTTGGGCGAGGAGCCAGCCCCCGAGGCGGCCGGGGTGGCTGAAATCGGAACCATCGCCACCTCGCTGATTCCCGCCGACGCTATGGTAGATTCACGCGGTGCTGCCCGGAAAGAATCGGTTAGGACACTGGAGTCGGAGTCGCGCATATTCGGGATCCGCCCAGCGAGTGCATGAACAGCCAACGCGGCAAGGAAAGATGCGACGCCTCCGACTTTCGGATGATTGGTATTACACACAACCTTGTCTTCTTCCTCAAGGATTTGCTCAGCAAATAGAGCGAGCGCACGCTTCGGACCGACTTCAACAAATAGGCGCGCACCGCCTTCATACATGGTTTCAATCTGTTTTGACCACTCTACTGCTGACGACATCTGCGGGGCTAACTTTTCTAGAACGGCGGACTTTCCATCACTTCCCGACGGAGCTTCTTCAGGATACCAGCCGCCGTCGTAATTTGAGGTGATAGGTATGCTTGGTAAATTAATCTCCAAACCGTCCAAAAAGCGGCGCAATGGCTCGTTCGCAGGCGCAACAATCCGGCTGTGGAAAGCATGACTTGTCGCCAATTGCAAGCATGAGATTCCCCTGTTCTCAAAGATGCGCATCACCGCTCGCATCGGCGCAGTCTCACCAGCAATTACCGTCATTTTAGGTGAATTTTTGTTGGCTGCAATCACATAGCCATCAGTCTCATCGAGCACCTTCATAATTACATCAAACGGTGCCGTCACCGAGGCCATGATTCCGTTGTCTGGAACATCTACCGATCCCATCTCGGTGCCGCGCGCCGCCGCTGCTCGTAGCGCATCATGGAATTGTAAAATCCCGCTAACCATCAACGCAGCATATTCTCCAAGCGAATGTCCTGCAACCATGTCGGGAGTCAAACCATGCTGCTTGAGCAACCGATAAAGTGCGAGGTCAGCGGTCAACATCGAAGGCTGGGTATACTCGGTTTGTTTGAGTTTGAATTCGGCTTGTTTTTGTTCGGCCTCGGACAGATTTTCACGGAGGACAAACGAGGAAAGTGTCTCCCCGTCCAGAATCTCAACCATCGTTCGGTCGGCCTCGTCCCAAGTCTCCCCCACCACACGGTAACGCTTGCACAGGTCAAATGTCATCCCGACATACTGGCTTCCCTGACCGGGATACATGTGGGCGACCTTGGCTTGCGCTGGCAGGGCCGGCTCATCGGATATCATCACCATCTGTTTTGACATGAACAACCAGCGATCGCGGTCTTCTACCGACTTTTGGAATAAATCAAGCCGCTTCTGAAGTTGAGCCCAAGAGGTGGCGACGATAGCAAGGCGAGTTCCTTCAGCGCGATAATTTGCGCTCACTTTAGGCAATTCAATGGATAAGCGGCGGCCGTCTGGTGAATCATCAAAATTGGCTCCAGCGGCCGCATCAAATAGTTCAGCAGTGATTTTTCCGACTGCCGATTTCAGTGAAGAAACATCATCAGCATTAATCAGCAGCACTCCGCCTTCAACCGCCTTCAATTGCTCCCAACTCATCCTTGCGCCACTATCCAGTCCAACCGTTGCAGCAACTTGGCCGGCTTGGCCTTCTGAGATTGTGTGGGCGGCTCCGTGAGCGGTCGGATTCAGCCAAGCCGCCCTCCTCACCCCGAATTCTGCTGCCAATTGAGTGTGGAAATTTTCATCGTATTCTTCGATTGCACAGTGGAAGTTGGTGCCACCAAACCCGAAGGCGGAGATACCCGCCCGACGCGGATGTCCTGCTGCGCTAGGCCACGGTCGTGGCTCGCTAGGAACATAAAACGGATTTTCATTCCACGAAACATTCTCATTCGGGGTGACAAATCCGGCACTTGGAGGGATGATTCCCTCCTTGACGGCATAAATCGCCTTCAGCAGTCCAGCGACTCCAGCGGCTGCCTTCAGGTGGCCAATTTGACTCTTAATCGAGCCAACAGCGACAATCTCACCATTTGCTACGCCGTCAAATGCGGCGGTAAGAGAATTCAGTTCGGTAGCATCACCGACAACTGTGCTGGTTCCATGCGCTTCTATCAACCCAATGGTATCTGTGCCATATCCTGCTTGCTGACAGGCTCGGATCACGGCCTGAACTTGGCCGCGTTGACTTGGGGCCGTGATGCCTTTGCCCCGGCCATCGCTGCTTGCTCCAACCCCGCGAATAACCGCTTGAATTGAATCGCCATCAGCGATGGCTTCACCCAATCGCTTCAGCACTACACAGCCAGCACCTTCTCCCATCACGAAGCCATTAGCCCGTGAATCAAAGGGGGTGGAATGGGTAGCAGATAACGCCCCAATCGCACTGAACTTGGCAAAAGTAGCCGGGTCCATCGTCCGATCGCTCGCCCCGGCTAACATCATGTCAACCTGACGAGTTTGCAGCAGCCTGCACGCATCAAGAATCGCCGCGAAAGTTGTGGCGCATGCAGCATCGGTAGTGTAGTTTGGTCCTTGTAAATCTAAAAGATTCGCCACACGCCCGGCGACTACATTGGCCAACTCACCGGGCATCGTGTCCTCGTTGACCTTCGGTGTGCCATCGGTAACCGCCTGTTTGAACGCCTGTTTTCCAGACTCCGGCATCCCCGCCTCTACGGCAAGTCGAGCATACTTATCCGCCCAAACCCGTTGGTTCGAGAGATTACGATTCTCGCCGCCTAATGCATTGGCGAAAACCACGCCGCAGCGTTGTTTTGGCAATTCTCCTCTCGGATCATCACCCATGTATCCTGCATTCTCGAGAGCGGCGGCGGAGACGGTTACTGCCCACTGCTGACATAGGTCAATCTGTGGCAAGGTTCCCGGCGGCTGACGCCATCGCCTCCAATCGAATTCGTAGCCTTCAACAAAGGCTCCGATTTTCGCATAAGTTTTGTTTTCATCAACATTTTTCGGAGCACCTTCCACCCAAAAATCGTCTGCGTCCCAACGCTCTTTTGGCACCTCGCGAATACTCACTTTCGCTGCCAGAACATTCTGCCAAAACGCGGCCGCATCCTCCGCATCCGGAAGCAAGGCAGCCAGCCCAATGATGGCAATCGGCTCAAACGGGTCTTGTGGAGCCTCGTCAAGGGCAGGCATCTCCATTCCTCCTAATTCCTCAGTTGTCGCTGATGCTTTCTGGCACCATGATGATTGAATATCCACAATCAACGTGGATGACTTGGCCGGTTACACCAGCACCTAACGGGCTAGCAAGCCACACCGCGCAGCCTGCAACATCATCTTGAGTCACATTGCGGCGCAGCGGTGAATTTCTTTCCACATGGCTGAGAATATCATCAAATCCGGGGATTCCAGCGGCGGCGAGGGTTCGTATCGGACCGGATGAAATTGCATTCACCCGATGTCCATCTACCCCAAGCCTTGCCGCTAACTCACGAGTCCACGACTCCAGCGCAGCCTTAGCGACCGCCATCACGCCATAATTTGGCACATAGCGGGTGGAAGCAGCATAGGTGAGAGTGATTGTTGAGGAGCCATGATTCAGATGGGGCATCGCATGGCGCATCACCCGTTGCAACGAATGAGCGGAAATGGTCATCGCTGTATTCAGCGGATCATTCTCAACAAATAACATATGTCTGTCAAAGCATTCCTTCGGAGCAAAACCGATGGCATGAATGATGATGTCAGCCTTCGCGCCCGGTGCTGCCTTCTGCCATTCCTGAAAGAATTCAGCAGTTGTCTCCTCCTCGGCGACGTCTATTGGATAAAATGCCTCAATTGCATCTAATCTGTCTTTCAACTGGAATACACGACTCATAAATCGCTTCTGATATCCAAGAATCAACTTGCATCCGGCCTCTGCCAAATGGTTGCAAATTGCCCACGCGATCGAGTCTTCGGAAGCAACTCCGAAAACCAGTGCAGTCTTTCCCTCTAGTTGTAGCATGAAACCACTCTCCCCCTCGTTTTCGGCTCCGTCCGAGGCCGTAAGGGTTTGATGGTTCGGATGAAAAGTGACGCGTAGCGTCAGGATTCGCCATAAAGTGAGTTTGGCCAAACCCTATGCACATTCAGTAGAAGATCAGTAATCTGCTCCTCGTCCCAACCCAATCCACCAGCAGTTTCTGAGGTCTGGAGGGCATCAACAAGTGCCTGAGTTCTCTTGGGTATTGTCTTGGGTCCAAGCACCGCTCCCGGTCGTCTTGCATCGTCCATGTAATCGGTTTCCATCGTCCAAGTCGCTGGTAGCGAATGGGAGGTAATACTCGTAAGCAAAGACGAAATAGAATCCTTACCCATATTGACGCTGCTCGAAAGGCCAGATGTGAACGAATTGCTAACATCACCGGGAGCGAAGTGACGCACTGCCAAGTTGCGGCCAAGTCCGGCCTTGTCGCAAAGTTCTGCAAGTTCAGAGTAGGTGGTTTTTCCATTGCCTTCTACGTGAAGTTGAATCGGGAATCCATACTGACGGGACATCCCCATCACCTCGAGCAGTAATTTATTGGCTCCATCCCAGATTTCCTCCGATACCGGATAGTGTGGACGACCGACCTCTCCGACCGCAACCGCTTGGCCTTCACTACACATTTCAAAGGCCAATTCCACCGCTCCAAGATGTAATTCACTCGCCACGTCAAAGCCTAGTGACTCAAGTTGATGAGCCCAAGTCACCGGGTGTGGCCCAAGCACTACTCGCACCGATAAATCGGTCTTGCTTCTGACAATTTCTGCCATGTCAATCGTATCGAGATAGGCGGCTTTTACCTGCGATAGGTCGGTGGGTAATCGTGAGGCTCCGTCTCTATCAAAAGCCGGCTTGTGAACAAGAATCAGGTCTGTTCCACCGCTTCGCTCAAAGTCGTTGACAGCCGAAAGGAAACGGCCGTCCCGGTCGAGGTGGAAATGGCTGTCAGTGACCGGTCCGGTCCAGCGGCCGTGCTCAATCATCTGTTGTCCTTTACCACGGCCGCTTATTGCAACTGCGGCAGTTCCGGCTAGCCTAGCGGGGACTCAGGTGAGTGGCAGCGATTCAACTCAGCAGATTCTCATCATCTAATCGCTGTCGCCAACGTCTCGCCGCCATCGTCACCAACTTACCGTGGCGAGCCTCGGTAGCAATCCCGCGACCATTTCTGAAAATCAATAATTGTACTTCGTGACGTTCATCATCAATTCTCAGGCAATCCAAGTCCTCGTCAAGAACAGCCTCCGGGAATAAGTCAGAAACACTCTCAATTTCAACGGTTGCCTCAAGGTCAAATGAGGCGACAACCGGTCCAACCTCAACCGACATTCCCGACTCCTTCTCACCGAGTCGCAACATTATTTCCTTCGCGGCGAGGTGAGCCACGTCCTGTCGCCGCGTGCCATGCACGATGATACGACCTTGGTCATCGACAAGTAGGGTGGCTCGCGGGGCCTTCAATGAAAGCAAAACGAAGCGGCCATTGCGCTTGCCATCCAATTCCTCAACCACCCGTTCAGGGTCAAGGCCTTCTGGCGAAGTGAAGCGGAATAACTGATTCTCAACCCTTGCATCTGCAGTCATTCCAGCACCTCCTTTGTCGGGTTAATTATCTCGGGTATCGGTTGATTCTTAACGGCCTCACTGATGCTTGCAAGCCAAGGCTGCATCACCGGCACCAACAGTACGGGTGCTACCTCGTCATCAAACTGTCCCCCGGCATCTTCTGCTTCTGCTCGGAGGCTAGCAAGGGCACCACGCAGCCTTGCTGCGAATCTATTATTGCGTTGATTTCGTAAATCAGCAGTTAGCATTGATTCATTCAATCGCCACCACGCAGTGACTAGTGCGGAGGCTTCTGCCAAGCCGAACGCAACCTCGTCCGAGCGTACCAATTTAGGCGGAACGGTGCGTTTTAGAGACTTTTTGAGGGCTTTTTTCCACTTGTGATGAGCAAAAATCTGTCCTGCTAAACGCATCGGCCTAACCAACTCCTCGGTCAATCTTTCATTCCAATCAAGCCACTTTTCGTCATCAAGGTCCGGCTCAATGAAGAAAATCGGCCGTTGACCAGTGCCCACCCGCTTGTTAGCTGCACGGAAAAGCCGGATTAATTCGGGGTCTGGAAAACGTCCACACTGAATATGCTCTATTGACTTCATTCCACTCATCATGCCGCCAAGAAATCCGCCTTGAGCCGCTCCCGCGTCTCGATTGATACCGCGACTAACCCGCTCACTTTCTTCCTGTTCAGCCCATAATTCGGGTTCTTCCGAAGGTAATAGCAAGGCGAGGCCATCCCACTCACCAGTCGTTCTACGCAGCACTTCGGGATAGACCACAGTAGGCAGGTGAGGCCAAAGCCGGATTACTCCACCATCCGGGTCTGCCCAGTCAAAAGGTTCCCACAGGCTCACGCCTTAGCCTCCTGTACATTCACTGGTTTGCCAGCCAGTCTTCGAGTTGATCAAGGCTCCAACCTTGGTCAAAGTAGCCTTGAATTGTCGCTTCATCCCAGAATGGGAACTTCTCTAGCGCGGCTGCCATCTTCGGGTCTACCGAAGGAGTGGTGTCGCTGGCACGGGTTGCCGGTGGACCTCGCCGTTCACCGGGTCTAGTGGCGGGTGGACCGCGAGTTTGTAGTGGCTCAACCGCTTGACCGGGCGGTAGGAAGTCAACATCGTCAATGTATTCATCCTCCTCCTCGGTAGAGACGCCGCGATTGACTACTACCAGTACAACAATGACTGCTATCACCAAGAGCAGAAGAATTCCAACAACTCCGAATATCGCAAACAAGCTAAGTCCTGATGAAGCCTCCTCATACTTGGCTACGTGGAATACACCGGTGCGGGTCAACTCCTCTCCATCGGGGTTGAGAACTAGAATTTCCACCCCGGTCTGTGGTGTATCAAACTGGTCAATTCGGATTCGCCATAGATACCTCTCACCTGGCTCTAGGTCTTCGGGGCAACTCCACATCACAGGGGACGAATATATGTCACCCTGCTTGGTGACGAGTTGCACGACCATCGTACCGTTCTTGTTGCCTACATTCTCGATGTTCAGCATCAAGTCAAAGTTGGTTCTTGCCATCGGGGAGGCAGTAGATAGCGCGATGTCGCGGATGTTGTAATCAGCCGCTTCGTATCGTAGCCCATACTCGCCACCAGGAATAGATGCGCCGAATGCCCCGGCATTTTCTAGACCATTACCTGCGGTATCATGTCCACTAACCCAGAACTTGACTACTACACCTCCGAGGTCACTTGGAATTGATGAATCTGCATCCCACAAATTGACACAGATTGCAACCGCTTTTTGGGGTACAGAAGAAGTGTCAACATTCATCTGAACGGATTGCCATGGCTCGTTGAAAGCGTTGAGGTATCCAGTCCAATTATAGGCAAATCCGCCGACAACGTCGCTCTTGAAGAACATCCAATTCAATCTGATTGATTCTATGTCAAGAGCCTGTTTCTCATTGATGAAAGTCTCAGCATCAAGACAACCAATCTGTGATGAGGACAATTGCCCATCGGTGAAGGACTCACCGGTATTGTGATTCCTTAGCCCCCACGAATTGAACACCGCCTCCGGCGCATCACCATCCACCTTGACGTAGAAGGTCCTGGCAGGAGTGGAAGTTAAATCAATGGCCCCAGTTGGTAGCCCAAGCAACTGTATGGTGAAAGTGAACTCGTTGGTTTGAATTGGTGCAGGCATGAATATCTCAAATGTCCCGTTATCAAAATCAAATGTCTCAACGAAATTTGGTGCGTATTGGTAGCCTCTGATACCATCAGCAGTAACCTCGGCTCTGGTGATTTCCATCGTCAGCGGGATTTCTGGAGGAACGAAAATCCCGTCGTTGAATCCATCGCTGAAGGCATAGCGTCCAGTCAAGCGCAGCATATCTCCCTGATAGACAAAACCGCCTTCCTGAGTCCCTACTCCCTGCGTGATGAATCCGACAGTATCCTCAACGCTGAAGATGGTCGTGTCCAATTGAATTCCAGATGAATATTGCCATCGCTGGCGATAACTTTGGCCACCCAACTTCGACAATGGGTTGTTCTCATCCATGTCCCGAATGGCAATGTCTGGTGACATCACGCCAGAGACGTATGCTGGAGGGATAGTCCAAGATAAGCGAACCGGTAGGTCAAGAGTGAATAACTGCTCGAATGGTGAAATCAGCACACCACCGTCCCGGCGGGTTACTCTTGGTTTGAGACCAGTATTGTTGTAATCGTCAATAATTTCAATATAGTCGGTGTCGGTCCATGCGGTGTCATTTCGAGGTGAATAATACAGTTCAATGCTACCTTCGTCATCTCCGATCTGTGGATTCAAGGTGATTCTAATCCAATTCACATCTCGCCAACCATTATCGTCTTTAGCATCAACCAACAGGTGATACTCGTTACCCGCATAGACCGACTTATTGAACTCGGTCAACATGGTTCCATGTGTATCAGAGATGTGGAATGCAGAGATGCCCGGAGTCCTACTATCCATCCCGATATAGGTGACAAGGTCGGAGTTGATTCCCGGGCCTCTACCGTTGATTTGGTTACCTCCAACATCAGTGCCTGAGACGAATAGAGAAACCATTTGTGGAGGGTCAATACCACTATTCGCAAAGTCGTTGATACACATGCAAGGACTGTCAATATAATACTCAGAGGTGTCTGTAACAGTATTTCTAAGCAAGGTCGTTGATGCATATTCAAGCAACTCAGCCTCGCGATTATCGTTTAGGTCATGCTCGGCCTCAACCCAGTAATTCAGGGTCAGGAATTCCGGCGCAACCGGCAAGTCTTGTGCAACGATGCGGAACTTTTGATTCGTACTTACCGGCACCCAAGTGTCATCTGTGAGTGGTCGCCAGTCGCCTTGAGCGCTGAATACAGAGATGTTGACCAATTGCGGAGCAAATGGGTCCAAAGATAGCGAAAATCGGATTGAACACTCAGAGTCTGGATTGAACTCAGCAGGTGGGCAAACAGTATCCCCCGAACTATAGTCATCAACTCGCACACGGTAGTATTCCGCACCAGCCTCATTTACAGGGATTCCCGGCGACCAAGTGAAGTTTCCATCAATCTCACCCGGTGTGCTGTCTACGTGCAACCACTCCTCAGTAACATTAGACTGATTGCGTTTCTCGAGTGTAACCGAATAGGCCGAAGGGTCGGGAGCAATGCTCAAATCCTCTAATTTGACGTCAAAGACGAGGGTGATGACGTTGCTGCTTGCCGCATTATCAAGGTCGGTCTGCTCAATCATCGCCTGATTGAATAACTTGAATGAAATGATGCCGGCATCGTTCTCAACTGCGTTACCGGTAGCCGGGTCAAGTAGAATTCCGTCCGGAAGACCATTGACACCAGTATTGGAAATCACGCTTGCATAGATACGGACGGATTCAGTATCGTCCCACTCTGGGTTGACACGGAATCTCCAATTAATCCTCTTTCCTCCTGCGTCATCCACAGCAATGGACTGTAGTAAAGTGATGTGGTCATCTGGGTCCATCAGCTCCCAAAAGGTGTCATTACTTTCGGTCCAACGCAACTCTATATTGCCAGCGCTACTCTCGAATAATAGGCTAGCGGCACCGATAGTTTGGCCCGTTGATGCGGCGATGTAGTGGGTTGTGATTAATTCAATAATCTCACCATTCGGATACAAACCGGACAGGTCCGTTGTCTCCATTGTAGTATCATAACCACTTGTCGTTGATACCGAGAGAGATGACAAGTGGACAGCTCCACCTGACTGCGCTGACACGCGCACGGGGACGGTGACTGTGCCATTTCCACCTGCGAGTGCAACTCCCTGATTCAGTTCGCGAGCGACGTTGTTTCCGTCGGAAATGGCCCGGCTCCAATCGTAGACAACCTTGAGGTCGCGGAAGTTGACCGAAGCCCCATTAGGTGCTGACGGAGCGTCTATTCCGAAGCGATAGGTTACCCACTCATTGCCATAATTATCCACGAATGAGGTCGGAACCAACGGGTTGTCCATCAGGCTCTGCAAAGTAGACTGAATTGAGGTAAGATCCCAACCGACCTCCGGCGTGTAACGGGTCAGGTCGGACATTAGTCCAAGACTCTCCTCTTGGCTACCCGCAATCAATTTCAAGTCAAATTCGCCTAGAGTATTCTGTTCATACGAAACCTCGGCGTACCGAATTGTTGCATCTTTTGGAATCATGAAAGTAGCACCTTCGCCGACACCCTGTGTATTGACAGAAATTGCTCTACTCGAAGAACCGGTATTCACTCCATTAGTCAAACCGGTGCGGAACATATTCTGAAAACCGAAGCGGCCAAACGCGGGGTCAGTCATACCCCACTCAATATCGCCATCCGCCGCAAAATCTAGCGTGACACCCCTGGCGTGATGAGCGAATTTCAAATCCACCGTTATTGAGTAAACATCGCACATAGTGGTGTAATTTACCTGAACCGCAACGTTAAATGTTGGCTCGTTGAAGTCCAGCCATTGCCCATTTTGCGCGGAATTGAAAGTATCTTCATCATTCAGTGATAAAATGTTAATTGAGGCAGGTCCACCACAAGAATCACTCACCATCGGCTTGATTGAGCTAATCGGCAACGAGAAGCGAGAACGCCATAGATCTGGAGTGAATGATGTGTCCAACATACTCGGACTGTAAAATACGAAGGAGTCACCAACAGGAGGCGAGGTCCATTTCCCATCCCCAAACATCCCACCCATCGCGAATACGCCATCAGTACCATTGAATGTTGTTCCTATTCTTGTACCCAGCGAGAATCCATGAATAGATGGCGTGCTGAGCCGCTGTGCACCGGAGCTATATGTGAACTTCAAATCAATCAGCGGATAGGCGTCACCATCAATATTCCACAATTCAATGGTACTACCTTGTAGATTGGACATCGGCGCGCCATCCCGGTCAAAAACCAAAGTTTGGGAACCTGCAGCCAAAATGTCAACCCCAAAGGCAATTGACTCTGACTTTTTCAGGTCAATATGCAACACCCCATAACCATCAGGGAATCCGGGGTTAGGATTTTGAATCGGGGCAAAAGAGGACATGATGACATGGCCTTGTTGTGGAAGTGGGTCGCCAACACGAACTCCGTCAATATACCAGCCGGGCATTGAAATGTTTGCCGGTGCCGCAGGCTTGTCGTTGCTCTCCATCACGAAGACCAATCTGATGTAGCGGCCGGCGTGAGAAGCAAGGTTTAATGAAAGCGAAGCCCAGCCACTTGGGTTACTTTGCAATTCACTACGGCCAGCGAGAACGTAGTCGTCTGCGGCAGGTCCAGTGATACTTTGGCTGCTTACACCGTTACATTGACCGATGGGAACTTTGGCAGCTGGATTAATGCCGGCAGTGGCAGGAGCGACTTGGTAAAACCCGTTACCAGGCGAAATTCCAGTTGATTGTTGAATGTTAAATGGAACATAAACAGCATTATTCCAATCTTGACCATTTGTTGAATTCATCACAGCAATATAGGCGCAGTCATCATACACTTGAGTTGTAGTTCCATAATTGCGGTAATAGAGTCCATGATAGGATTGCACGGTCATTTCAGCCTTACCGGTAGTGACATACATCGGCTCGGAGGTGAGTATGTACGCAAACGAACTATCAAACGAGTCGTCAGAATAATCCGGGTCCATGAAGTTAGTACCCCAGCACCATTCGCCAATAGCACAGTTAGAATGGATGGGGTAACCATTCTCTATGACCATGTGACCCCAATTGTTCATACCAACATCCGGACCGGGCTGCCAATTTCTGCTGTTCTTCTCAAAATCTGCATTATAGCCCAAACTTGTGAGTTCTAGATACTTTTCTTCGTAGGTAAAGTCGTTTAGTGAAGAATAGGTAGTAAGCCCGACATTATATTGTGGATTCCAAATTTCCTCCAACAGTCCATGGTCAATAGTGGTATATTCAGCATGCTCTACCACAGCTGTTCCAACGATTACGCCAGCCGCGTTTACTGTCTCACCTGCTGGAAGGTCAATTCCTGCATCGGTATCAGAGGTCCAGACACCTTGGTCCCTGAGTTCAACGGTCACTTCAGCTAGGCCGTTGCTAAAATCATTGACGACGGCCGCTGAGGCCAGCGTGGTTGAAATCAGCATCAGTAATGTCAGGGCAATAGATAGCGTTCGCTTTCGGGTTGTCATAGGTGTCACGGCTCCAAAACCACTTGTGGTTCTTTGCTGCCGAGCCTTGAATCCGTTATGAACCTCATGCTTCGCCGCTCGCCACCTATGGTGGCGTTGAATACCGCTTGAGAACTCAAATCAGCTGCTCGGAAATCTCGGCGAAACAGGCGTCAGCAAGTGCGTCCAATCCGCCCTTTTTCGCCTCATTTTCTCGTAGCCTCAACAAGTCTGCTACCGTGGTTGGATGGTTGGGTCCAAGCGCGTCGCAGACCTCGGGTCCTGAACTGACTTCAAAAGTGCCAAGAATGCGTGCCTCATCTATGATTTGCTGCTTATCAAGTCCTAATAATGGACGCATTATTCGTAGTGTACTCGCTTCTTCTACGGCACCTAAATTTCCTAAGGTCTGACTGCTGACCTGACCGAGGTTCTCGCCGGTGAGCAGAGCGGTCGCTCCGACCTGCTCTGCCAAACGACAACCGATGGCGTTGAACAGCCGTTTCATGTGCACAAAATAGTCACGATGAGCGGCTGGGTCAGTAAACTCGCCGAGAGTGGCTCCAACAGGAGCCACGCGCATATTCGGGTCAATCAGTTCTCCAGCCGGTCCAAGCGGCCCGTCGTGGCCTCGTAGTGCTGCTAGGCAGGCCCGTGTTTTCTCCTGCGCCTCGGGTCCGGTTATCGGCTCCTGAGAACAATGTAAAGGAATGATTCGCCAACCGGCGCAAGCCATCCGAGCAACCGCTACCGGCGAATCAATTCCACCCGATACCAACGCCACACATACCCGCGTATCAGCCATTCAAACCCCTCCTCTGATGAGAGGCGAGCGGCCGATGTGCAATAACCCAAACGCTTGCACCCGCCGTTCTCCTGAAAACAGCAGGCCAACAGAATCAATCGGTGGGTGGATAATTTGGCCCCCATGTGGTGAGCCCACGGCAGGGCTCAAGAGGGAGAGGCTTGTAGGCTTGTCACGAGGAAGGATATGGAACAACCCTTTTCCACCGAACCAGTCACGTTGATTGAGGAAGTATTTCCACAGGATACTAATGCGTTGAATACACTGTTTGGAGGCCGTTTGCTCAGCATAATGGATACTGCTGCAGGCGTAGTATCAAGCAAATTTGCCCACCGCGATTTCGTAACCGTGAGTATTGATGCATTGAAATTCAAGCGACCCGCATACCAAGGAGATTTGATTGAAGCGACTGCAACCGTGATTTACACTTCTAGTCATACCGTTGGTGTCCACGTGGTAGCCAATCGTCTGAACCGGACCGAATGGGACCGACAAGAAATCTGCTCAGGCTTATTTTTCATGGTAGCAATAGATGGTAAAATGCGCCCAATTCTGGTTCCCCAACTCGTGCCCGAAGGAGACGAAGCGAAGGCGTTGTGGGAATACGCTGCTAAGGCGAAGCGGACGATGAAGGACTCGCTCAATTAGTGATGAACCGAATCGTCAATGGGTAATGGAATCTCTCTCCGCGCCCGAGCGCGCTATTTGCTTGAATTGCCCACACTAGGTACAAAATCCAGTGGATTGTCCCGGTTAGACAGCCGATTAACACTAGTGCCAATACTAAATGCACGAATGTGGCAATTAAGAAGGTCAACCCTGCATTCAATGCCTCCTGCAAATGCTCGTACAATAATGGGTCTTGCTCCTTCGCTTTATCTTTGGTAACAGCCCAGAGAATCAGTGGGATAACGAATCCAAGAAGTGGACCACCGATGTGAGCAAAAGTGCCCATTGAGCGGTCTGGAGGGGGTGTGGGATATCCTTGAGGCGAAACTTGCCCATAGACTTGAGGTGGAACTTGGCCGCCTTGAGCCCCATAACTGGGAACCGGTTGTCCATGCAACGGAGCACCATACTGTGCATCTTGCTGAACTTGATTAGCTGATGCTGCCTGAGTTGGATCGGGCTGCATAATTCCCGTATGGTGAGGTTGGCTTTCAATTAGACCCCTAAATCGGAATGGGTCTTCGCCGGCGGATTGATGTGAAGGTGTCAGCCCGCCGGCTCCATGCCAGTGCTCAATGTTGCTTGGGTCGCCTCGGATGATCGAGCCAGAACAGTTGGAAAAAAAGGCGATTCTCGCGATATTGATTCATATGTTTACAAGCAAGTTGTCGGAGATGAAGTACGAGTAATTTCTCTCCTGCGCCCACTCCGCCATCCAGAACGGCTTCGCCCACTTTTGTCGGTGCTGAACGTAGCAAAAGTTGGCGTGGTTGAAATCAGCAAAGTTGACGCCGCCTTGGGCGAAGTTTTGGTTGCGTTCGGTTGTGCTGGAATTGACAACGGCCATGCGATTATCGCGGCTGAGGAAGGCGGTTGGGTTGACCCCGAACAAGTGAAAGTCATTCTTCAGCAGGCCGGACTTTCGGGTTGGACCTTGCATGAAAACTGGCCAGATGAACACGAATTACGCAACATCCTGTTCGCGCATATGGACGATGGTGCATCAGAACGTGAACAGGAGCAGGGGGCCGCATTGGTCATTCCGGTAGACCAGCATTTCAATGTGAAAGGCGTCGGTTTGGTAGCTATTGGATATGTGCAAAGCGGCACGGTCAACAAACACGACGAAGTTTCGGTACTGCCGACTTCAGAGAATGGAATCGCGCGCAGTTTGCAAGTGATGGACGACGATGTGGAAGTTGCAACCGCCGGTGATAGAGTCGGAGTTGCCTTGCGAAACCTGCGCGAAGAGGCTTTGCATCGGGGATGTATTTTGGTTAGCGCGAATAGCGATGCTATGCAACGACATGATTCTTCTAAAATATCACTTCGAATTGCCCCGTTCCAACAGCGAAAACTCACCGTCGGAGATGTAATTCATGCCGCGGTTGACTTGCAGTTCACAGTAGGTCGTGTGAGCGAAGTAGAAGGAGATGACATCGCCGTTGATTGGGAACATCCACTGCTGATTCGTTCTGATGGCAGTCAGAATGTATTGCTTGTTCAATTAGATGCAGGCAGTATGCGTATCATGGGAGTGGCACAGAGTATTGCAACCGGATAATTCTGATGACGTATGCTTTGACTCCGGCGATGCAGAAGGGGTTGAAAACCAGCCCTTACGCGCGTGAGTTAAGCGATAAACTGTATAAGCAACAGTCAGCGCTGCCGGTCTTGGGATGACTCGACAGGATGGACCCAAAGGGGTCCAGCCTAAGCAAAGCGAACATGAAATATTCGCCTCGCTAAGGCTGGCAGGGATTGAAGGACGCATCAAGGCGGTCCTAGATGAGAATCATCTATTGCTTGAGCGCAGAGACGGCAAAGGCCTGCGAATCAGCCTGTCCTCAATCCAACGAGTTCGCCATCACCACACCCCGATTATTCCCCCCGGAATCACTTGGATGGGCGTAATTATCCTGATTCTGGCTGGACGAGTGCTCGAAGGAACCGTCCAGTTGTATGCTCTTAGCATCGGTGCGATCACGTTGTTTACTTGGCTGTTAGGACGCCGCCCTACTCTTTGCATAGACACCGAAGCGGGTGATAGACATCTGCTGCACGGCAGGGATAGCACCTTGCTCCGTTTGCAGATGATGGTCAATCGCCTATGCGATGGAAAGACCCTTGACGAAGCAAGAATTGGTTTGGAGGACCTCAACCGCGAGGCTAACTTCCCAACTGTGAACCCGCTTCAATCGCTGCACATGGTGACTGAATCACTGCAAGAGGAGGAACTTTTTGAGGCCGAGTTGATGCAGGAAGATGTATTTGACGATGCTGACCTTGAATCCGCGCTCTCAAGGATGTACCGGGGAGAAAGTGCTACTGTTCCAGAACCCGCGCCAGCCAACTCATTCTCAGCAAATACGGAGGAGTCACCAACAGGAGGGTATGCCATGCCGTCTGGCAAGACTCCGGCCGGTCGTGGATTGTTAGAGCGCGCATCTTCCACGCTCTCTGAGGAACGTAGTGATAATCCCGAATGGAATGGATGGCAACAAGGACAAACTCGATTCGCACAGGCTAATGATGGTCGAAATGAACCGTGGAGCCAAAACCCTGCGCCATCGCCTGTATCAACGCCAGCGCATCTGCCTCAACAGCAAGACCCGTGGAGCACTGAACGCGAGTGGGAAGGAAACCCTGAGGAGCCCGGGACTCGTATCCAAAGTGCACTAAACGATGCTAAAGAGGCTGGCAGTGGCCTGTATTCTTCATCGATATTTGATGACTCCTCTCCTGCTAGTGGAGGAATTTTCGGCAATCTCTTTGATGATTCAACACCGGCTTCAATTCCCAACCCATCAGAACAGCCACGCTCCGCCTACGAGAGGGCATGGGGGCGGGATGAATCTCCATCTTGGTATGAGGAGAAGCCAGCACCGAGTAATGTTGAGCCGTGGCGACAACAGCCGGTGCCAAGCGAATCATTGGTGCCGGTGGTGCAACCAATTCAACCGACTCAAACCGGTCTGTGGTCAGGAGCTGCGCTCCGACAAGCGATGGATGGTAATGGATTACCAGAGCCGAGCGCGGGTGCGCTACGGCAAGAATGCGCACCCGGTGTGGTCGGGCGCGCCCGAATGCAAATAGCCGCGCGAACCCAAACTACTGCCGAACTCCCAATGCCTACTGAAGACATTCCTGACGAGGTAAATGCGGAAGTTCTCGAAGAATTCCCTGCCCTTACCCGAATGTTGCAGAATTCTCCCAAGCCGCGATTGAAGGTAGCTGGCCAGCCACAGACCCGAAGTGTGTTCAGCAGTTTGGCAAAACGTGGCTGGTCTGTCCTGAGTGGAATCCGCCGCTCTAGACCGATTACTGCCATCGCGGCCAGAGCACAATTTGTCGCTCCAACGCGCGAGCGCGCGGACGCAGATGACTATTCATCGGTTTACGGTGATGGGGATGGATTCGGCGATGGACTATATCGCGAAGTACCACTGCGAAGTGGTCAGATTCTCCGACTAAGGGCAGACCACGACCATCAGGCTGACCTCGCGGAGCGCATCAAACATCTCTCAAAGAGTGGTGGAGGCAGTATTGCGCAAGATGAAGCAACTGGAATCGTGCAGCGTCTTGCCGATAGTGGAGACCTAGCACCAATTGCGGCCATCCTCAACGCTGCCGAGGCAAAAAACCGCCAATCTCTATCTTTTGAAACTATGAAATCCACCTCTCCAAACAAAGCCCCTGAGGGCCATCACGGCATCTCACGATTAGGCTGAATCAGGAAAGCCCAACCATCCTACGATAAGCATCCACTCTTGATGCGTAAGCACCCCGGTCAAGATTGACAAGCCCTTCAATGCCAAACGTCCTAAGAGTGAATGAAGCGGTGACGGTTGCGTGAATCAACGCGTTGTGCAATTGCATACGAGTCGGCATCAATTCCTCAAGTTCCGCGATGTGAGTAAGCAGAGTGCCGGCAAATGAATCACCACACCCGGTTGGGTCAACCAAGTCGGCTGTCGGCCAAGCGGGTAGAGAAATGATACCATCATCGCAGAGTGCTAACACTCCATGCTCTCCCTTCTTCACGACTAGAATTGAGGGGCCTGAACCCGCACTCTCTCCTCCGGTAAGGGCCGCACCGGAGCGGATGTTATTTGCGGCGCGAATCAGATTCTCATCCTTGGCAATTAATTTGACTTCCATATCATTGAGAATAGCCAAGTTTACCCGACGCAGAACTGAAGACAAATCCTCATACGCGATGTTTATCCACAGATTCATTGAATCCATCGCGGTGAATTTCGCACCTTCACATTGGTCCAAGACCTGCAATTGGATTGCTGGGTGATTATTGGCCAAAAACAGCATCTTTGGCGCCCACCAAGATACTGGAACCTTCGGTTGGTAATCCTCCAACACGTTTTGCTGGGTCTCAATGGTGGTAGCTTGCGACATATCGCCATCGTAGCGGCCGCGCCAGCGGAAGGATTTGCTACCCTTGACATGCTCGATTCCCGATAGGTCCAGACCGGCCGATTCCAATAGGTCAAGGTCCTCTTGTCTGAAGTCATCACCAACGGCGCAGACCAAACCGACCGGAAGTGTACCACCCGGGTCTCTGCGACGACTGATGTGGAAGGCGGCGGCTAAGCCAGCAAAAGTAGCCGAGCCGCCGAGAGAATCAGTTACTGAACCAGCCTCGGTTTCAAGGTCATCATAAGCAAGGCTGCCAACGATTACAATCTCCATTTTCTCACCCCATCAATCCCGGATGCTCCTCAAGATACTGAATAGTGATATCACGAGCAATGAAGTCAGGCTCATCCATCACGGCCAAATGCATTGGAATCACAGTCTTTACTCCATCAAGGTTTACTTCCCGCAAGGCCGCCTTCATCTTCAGCCTAGCAAGTTCACGATTTGGCGCCCAAACCACCAATTTTGCCAATAACGAATCAAAGCAACCGGGCATATCGTAGCCGATGTGGGCATGGGTATCCACTCTAACCCCGTTACCGCCGGGGAAATGGCAATCCCAAAGTCTTCCGGGAGATGGAACGAAAGTGAGCGGATCCTCGGCATTCAACCTGCATTGGATGGAGTGGCCGGTAAGGGATATCTCCGATTGTTTGAGAGGAAGTGTGGCTCCCGCTGCAACTTCAATTCCGAGTTTTACTAGGTCATGGCCAGTAAGCATCTCGGTGATGGTATGCTCTACCTGTACGCGTGGATTGACTTCGAGGAAGTAAAAATCGCCGTTAGCATCGCGGAGGAATTCAAAGGTTGCAAGACCCTCATAGCCTACTTTGCACGCGCCTTCGCAAACTTTCCTTCCCATATCCATTCTTACCTCATCGGAAAGCCACGGGCCTTCTTCGATGAGTTTCTGGTGACGACGTTGAATCGAACAGAAACGCTCGCCGAAGTGGACTGCATCAACTCCATCGGCGAGCACTTGAAATTCAATATGTTGAGCACCTTCTATGTATTTTTCAACGAAAACGCGCCCATCTCCAAAGGCACTGCTCGCTCTTGATTGGCACAACTTGAGCGCGGACTCAAACTCAGACTTCTCATGCACAATCTGCATGCCGATTCCGCCACCTCCTGCCGCGGCCTTGATGATGACTGGATAGCCGATTTCAGCCGCGAGGGTAGCGGCGACTTCAGCATCTGAAATTGACTCACTACTTCCCTTAGCGACCGGCAAACCGGCCGCTTCCATCACTTTGCGAGCCTCGATTTTATCTCCGAGCAAACGGATGACTTCAGAAGAAGGCCCGATGAAGGTGATATCCTCCTCCTCACAACGTTTGACAAAATCCGCATTCTCAGCCAAAAAACCGTATCCCGGATGAATTGCCTCTGCCCCAATGGATTTCGCAGCCGCGATTACCGCTTCGTAGTCTAGATAGGAATCCAGCGGATTATCACGGTAAAGTGGAATGGCATGGTCGGATAGACGGACTGGTAGGGAAAGACGGTCTTCGCGACCATGAATGATGCAGACCTCAACGGCGAGTTCGCGCAATGCTCTGCTGATGCGCAACGCTATCTCGCCGCGATTGGCGATGAGCACTCGCTTAAACATGATTCACCCCATCCGAGTGCGGTTCAAAGGGGTGCCGCTTACACAGTAAGCGTTCAACAACTTCTCAAACCCAACATCAGTATACGTCGCGGAGGTAGCGCTTCTCTTCCTTCATCAGCACTCGCTCAACGTGATGCTTCGCATCTTCTTCCGACATCCCGCTTTGCTCAACACAGATTTCAATCAAGGTCGAGTGGACGTCTTTTGCCATGTAATTCTTATCGCCGCAGACGTAAAAGTAGCCGCCTCTTTCAATCCACGACCAAATTTCTGCTGAATGTTTCTTCATCAGATGTTGAACATACACTTTCTCAGGTCCTGCCCGCGACCAGGCAAGGTCGAGCCGGTCAAGCGTCCCTTCCTCTTGCCATGCAGCAATCTCGTCGCGGTAAAGGAACTCACCGGATTCAGTCCAATCTCCGAAGAATAACCAATTTCGCCCGGTCGCACCGTCAGCAACTCGCTGTTGCAAAAAGGCGCGGAACGGCGCAATACCTGTTCCCGGCCCAACCATGATGATGTCGGTTGAGCCATCTTCAGGCAAAACGAATGATCGTGTTGGTGACATGAATACCTTGATTCCACGATCTCCCTCAGCCACTCGGTCTGCAAGATAACCGGTGCAAAGGCCGGTCTTTGCTCGGCCTTGTCCCTCATAACGAATGATGCTGACAGTTAGGTGCACAGTTCCCGGCTCATGGTCAGGCGAGGAAGCAATCGAGTATAGGCGAGGCTTGAGGCGGTCGAGGTTGTCAACGAATTCCTGAGTGGAAAAACCGAGGTGACCAAAGTCGTCAAGCACGTCAAGTAAGTCGCGACCCCAAAGGTAATTCTCCATTTCCTCCTCAGAATTCACCAGGCTACTCCAAAGTTGGTAAGCAGGGTCAACCGCACTGCCAGCGGGTGAATAACCGGGAGGAAAATCGTCTTCTTCACCAGACCATGCCCAATTCAGAATGCTATCACCGGAAACAACCGAGGACCGCTTCCTCTCAACGAGGCGTATCTCCAAAGGTGCTTCTATGGACTCGAACTTTCCAGCGATGGCAACGATGAACTTACGGCTGACCTGATGAATCTCAAAGTGGTACATCAACGCGGTTCGTAGGCTAATATTTCCGGCAGGACTGTCCACCATCTCAACACCGTTCGCGCCTAATGCCCCGATAATGTCCTCAACAAGTTCGGGCGGCGAGGTAGGAATCACTCCGAGCGCATCGCCCGCCTTGTATTCTAATCCGGAGTCACCGAGTTCAAAAACAAAATGACGAGTCTCTTTCTTGGAATCCTCACCGTTGAGAATAAAATTTGAGGTGACCGTAGAGAAGTATGGGTTTTTGCTGCTCCAATCTGTCACTGGCCTCACCTCACTAGCCGACACACCAACAGGTATCTTCTGTGATTGAACCCGCCTGCTGAGAGGTATATCAACGAATAGGGTTGGAGTGTTCCCTCTGCCTCAATCAGCCAGTTTTATTGAGTAATATCATGGACGGTGGTCAGGATTCCCTTGTCCTTAGCCAATTCAATTGTGCGGTGGGTCCATACCGAATCCTCGCCGGGGAAGGCGATTAGGTGAGTCGCTGCCTGAATTATTTTCTGAGTTAGTGTATAGGCAGCAGCATTTCTGCCGGCATCAAGCATCCCAGTTCTTGCATTAATCCACTCCTCATGAAAAATCAATATCGGCACGTTGTAATTGTCCGCCCAGCGTTCAGCAAGATAATCGGTACCACTCGCTCCACCGCAGATAATGAGGTCTATGTGACCGTTCTCATCTGTCCAATCTGAAATGCATTCCTCCAGCAATCCAAAGTCGTAGAAATTGCGATGACCGACTACGGCGAGATTGATTACCATGCCCATGCCCCAATGCCAACGCATAGCGAAATTCACCATCGAGGCAATAAACTTGACCACGAAACCAAGATATGCTGCGGAGGCGGTAACGGGGGGTGATTCAACTGACGAAAATCCGATTTTTAGGAACGGGCAACGCGTTTTGTCCACCCGACAGAATGCATTCTTTGGTTATCATTGACGATAGCATTCTGATTGATGCGCCGCCAACGATTATCCCACAACTGCGCAGGGCGGGAATCTCAACTACTCAAATTACTGATTTACTCATCACCCACTGGCATGGAGACCACACTTTTGGACTGCCATTCCTGCTACTCGAAAGAAAATACATCTCTGACCGCGAGGGTAAGCACGGCCTGATTATTCACTGCCACGCTGGTGGTGATGAGCGGATCCGACAGTTGTCTGAACTGGCTTATCCCGGCTCTCTATCCGAAGTGATGGGTCCTGCCGGCTGGGTATCTTTCAACGAAGATACGCCGGGTGTGCTCGGCGATGCTTGGACTCAGACTCGATTTGAGGTGTGCCATGACCCGGCAACCGAGCCGCATGGGTATCTTTTGGAAAATGAAAATGGCTTCAAATTGGTCCACTGCGGCGACTCCGGGCCTTGTGAGAATATTGAGAAGAAGGCCGGAGAATCCGATGTGATGATCATAGAATTGGGCATCCCAGACTTCGTGGACAGCCCCTACCATTACAGCCCAGCACGGCTAGCAGACTTGGCGGAAAGGAATCCGGAAACCCGCTTCATCGCTACTCACCACTTCGCATCTGGCCGCGATGCGCTACAGGCTGGTGCACCCGGATTCCCGATTCCGACACTTCCAGAAAATGTCATCCAAGCGGAAGATGGAGACATTTTCGAGTGGGATGGGAGCAATTTATTATCGTCTAATTGAGGTGATAATGATACTTATTTCTGATTTTTATTAGCATCGAATTGAGACAATAGAATTACTGATTATCACAATTCTATCTTGGATTTGCCTAGTCTCCAATTGGATTGACCCAATTCAAGTCCAACTGGGTTCAATTATGGAACCGACTCCAGTTTTGTTCTGAATGCCCCATCTATAATTTCTACAAACTAAAGTTCAAATCAACAAGATAATTCAAGATTGAGGCAATAATTGAAAGTAATACTGTGAGGCAATTCTGTGATTTTCTACCGTTTCAGAACATTTACGACCCGTCAAATTCTCGTTTCCGGAATCGAGCAAATACATTGATTTGACAAAATGCTGTGAACATCCTTATTACACCGATGCGACGTGGGTCAGAATCCCTGTGTCAGTAGTTTAGCGGAGTCAACACGGCTTGTTGAAAACTGAGTTGGGAGGGCGGAGGTGAAAGAAAATGGAGGAAAATCTTTTCGAAAATCTACTACAGGCAAAAACCCTGTTTCGAAACCGTAGAGCCCTCAGTCATGCATTCATGCCTAACACCCTCCCACACCGCGAGGTGGAGATTCAAACTCTTGTCCATAACTTCGTTGAGGCTCTGCGTGGACACCCACCCTCCAATATGAATCTCTACGGGGTTCCCGGCTCAGGAAAGACAGCAGTGACTAGGCATGTCTGCAAACAATTGGAGCAGAAAGGTGAGGATATTGGTCGTTGTGTGAAAGCGGTTGAAATCAACTGTAGAAACATTGACACGAAATATCGTGTAATGGCAGAAATTGCTAATGCGCTTCGTGAAGAAAATGACCAGCTAATCCCCTTCACCGGCTGGCCTACCGACAAGGTGTTTGATGCGGTTCGCGCGCATATGGACGCGCGCTCGGGCGTGTACATCATAGTGTTAGATGAGGTTGACCATCTGGTTCGTAAGGCTGGTGACGACCTGCTATACAGTCTGACAAGTCTCAACGTTGGAATCTTGAAAAATTCATTCTGTTGTGTGGTTGGAATCAGCAATGACCTCGGTTTTACTGAAATGTTGGACCCGAGAGTCACCTCACGGCTTGCTCCGGTTGACATTGTATTCCCGCCGTATAACGCGCGGCAGTTGGAGGACATTCTTTCTGCTCGCGCTGATGCTGGAATCACCCAGAACGGGCTGGTTGATGCAGTGATTCCGCTGTGCGCTGCGCTGGCCGCTAAGGAGCATGGCGATGCGAGGCGAGCGTTAGATTTACTCCGGATATCTGTATTGAAGGCTGAGAAAAGCGAGTCCGAGTCTGTTGACATCAATCACGTTAGGGAAGCCCAAAACCAATTGGAGTTTGACCAGATTACACCGGCTGTTCGTAATCTGCCATTACAACAGAAACTTGTGCTATTCTCGATTCTAATCAATGAGAAAAACGGACTACACAACATCTCTACTGGTGAGGTTTACGCCACCTATGAATTCGCAGTCGCCCGCGCTGGCGAGCGGGCGTTAGGTACGCGTAGAGTCTCGTCAATCATTTCTGATCTTGATATGATGGGACTGATTGTAGCGAAAACAATCAGTCGCGGCAGGCAAGGTCGCTCGAAGCGAATCAATTCCTGCCTGCCTCCCGCATTTGATGCGCTTGCAGTCATGCAGCAAGCGGAAACGGTCATGGAAGATGTCGCCGCCGGGCGATATCGTTTACAAAACCGGCTCAGATTGTAGCCTATCAGGCAGTTCAGTTGAGTTTGGACAGACGGGAATTGTTATGATGAGGTCGTCGGTGGCCGGCTCGATGAGCGACCAATCCAACGACGACTCCGGCCAATGCCAAACCACAGCGACCTTTTCGTTCGCTATTGGCATCTACACCACAATTCTGTGGATTGTAAACATAATGTGGGGTGCATACGGCAGCCCCGGTACAACCAAGAAAGTAGTATGGGCGTCAGCACTCTCAATGGGTGAACTCTACCCGCATTACTACGTTGATGATATGTCATTCCGGCCTTATTCAGACACGGTTTTCTTGATAATTTCTCTAGGATTGCTAGGATATGGGGCATGGAAATTGAATGAGGGTACAGAGGGTGGCTTCGGTGCTTGGGCAAAACAACAGTTGGACTGCAATTGCGCGAAGTCGTTGTTCAGCGTGGCACATTCTGGTCAGATGGGAACAATTGGTGCGTGGTGCATTACTCTCGGTTTGGGCTTCTACGCGTACGAGTGCATCAAGTATTGGAATTGGGTTGATGTTGGCGTCTATTCGGTATCCGCAGCACTCTTGGGATTCGGCTTTGCCTTGACCTATGCAGCGAGTGCAGAGCAAGAGTCGTAAGTTGCCTCGTCACTTACTTCTTCCAAATGGCCTGTCATGGCCGTGTTGGCCCAATAAAGCGTCTTTTTGACCCTCGATTGCGCCTATCCAAAGGGCAATGCTCCACAACATTTCTATGCGCAATTGTAGAGTGATGACTACCAATAAGGTGGTCAGCATGGTGCCGATATTCCAAAATAATGTGCCCGATGGCTCGCTATGCAACGGCCAGGTGCTGGCAATTAGTCCGATAATAATTGCTGGGAGTAAGCGGGCGATGCGCAGAGCATCATCGGTGAAATCGTGGCTGTGAAAGTTGCCATCATCTTTGGTGACTCCTCCACGCCCGAATCTCTTACGAATCCGCATATGGGCGCGGGCATCTCGTCGTCGCTTTGACAAAAATAACCGGAGAGATTCCTCAGCGACGTGATGAACAATCGCGCTTGAAGTGTAGATGATAACACTACCTCGCTGAATCAGTCGTAGACTAACCTCCATGTCCTCGGCGTGATACCAATCGGGGTCAAAGCCACCGACTTCAAGCAATAATTCTCGGTTAAACATCGAGCAGGGGCCATTGGCTAAACTAGCCCTTCTTGGCCGGCTCGAATACTTTTTTGCAACCCAAGCCGCTCGTGTTCTGCTCGTTCGCGTATTTCCGGTCACGAAGATGGTGTGGCCTGTAACTGCTGCAACTGCCTCATCGCCTTGACCATAACATACCCGGACCATTTCCTCAATCCAAGTTGGTTCTGGTCTGCAATCAATATCGGTAATCGCCACCCACTCGCCTTTAGCTGCGGAAACTGCTAGGTTCCGACCGGCAGACAATCCAGTAGCCGGCTGGGAAAGAATAGTGACTTTGATTCCGTTGGATCGCTCCTGTTTGCCATCTGGGTCGTGCCATGCTTGCAAAATCTCTGCGCTTGCATCTGTTGAGCCATCGTCAACAGCGATAATCTCCATCGGACGATGGCTTTGTGCACAAAGTGCAGCCATGCAATCGTCAACCCACTGTGCGCCATCGCGCACACAAACCGTTACTGAAACGAAAGGGGAGTCACTCAATCTTCGCCCCCCATGGCTACGAAGGAGTCCAACATCTTCCGACATCTGCTTTTGGTATCTTCATCGGTGATTCGGAGCACTACACCCTCTCCGGGCTGACCGTATAGGACCGCGCTGCGTAGCGGCGCGAGCAGGTGGAGAATAATCGGAGCGAGGTCCTCTTCGCCATCAACATCAATCAGCACCGGTCCACCATCTTCAGAAAAGGCAAATTCCAATGCGATATCACAACATTCAATCAGGTCGGGAGTGAGGTAGCCGGCCGGATTATCGCATTCAGCAAGCCCGGCGAAAGCATCGCGCTCAATCGTAGCAGCATCATCCCACGGCTCGCGCTTAGTCATCCCATCAATTAGCGCGAGTTCAGGAACGTAGCCTTCGTCTAACAACGCCTTCACACATACATCACCAACCGCCATCAGGCAAGCAACATCGTCTGGTAATGCCTCGATGGCGGACCGAATCGCAACTCCCAAATCTTGGTCAGAACCCGTATGCAATTCGCCCATTGGCTGCTTCAACTCGCCACCTAAGTCCTCAGGCATCTTCATCGGGGATTCAAGGTCAGAAAATTTGAGCCAACTTCTGCCTTCGCGGTCAATCGTGCCGGCGCGAATTCTACTGCTCGAAATCGGCAGGTCATCATCAGCCATCTCATGGTTAACCGCAACTATCTCCAAAAAAGCAAGCCCGGCCTGCTCGCGCAATCCGTTGATATCCTCACACTCCTCGCGGGTTTCAGGAGTGCAGACTATCCGCGTCGCCACTTCATCGGTGGGAGCGGGGCCATGAGAATCTTCGAGTGAATGGACAGTAACTCGCTTCGCCACTCCCTCTGCCTCAGCCCAAGCCATTACCTCGTCACACCTTTCAGAGTGAGAAAGAATACGAGCATCTTTGGCTAGAGCAATCTCATCAACTAACAACCAAACCTGCATTGAATCCATGCCATCCAAGCCTGCAGAGAGCAATTTTCGATGTCCGGCATGTAAGCGGTCAAAGGTGCCGCCGACCAAACAGAGAGTACCGGCCATACCTATCCCTCGGGTAGTGTTGATTGTAGCGGGCACTTCAACCCGACGTTTGTGAAAAAAAGTGTACCCCAGGGCGTAACGGACCATTTCATTGCCGTAGCTCGCGGTCCTGACCCACCCCAGGGCGTTTGTCGGACTGTGGGGTTGTCCCATGAATCATACCATTCGGTCATCTGGGGACCCATACACAATCCGTAACCGTCCGTTTGCACCGACGTTCATTCCGTTAGGTCGCGTCGGCCTTCGATTGGACGGTGCCGGCTTGGTTCCGAAGGTCACTTCCCCAATCCGGCGAAGGAGGGGATCCCATCGGTGTTGCTGCCGGGTAATATCTCGCGAGTTGCTATCACCTTTCAATCCTGTTATCACACAAACTCAACGAAAAGCCCGAAAAAGGGGTGCGTCAAACCAAATGCTGCTGAGAAAGTCCTTCGTGGTATGCGGTCGCCCCGATACTGATTCGGAGCGATATTCTCACATCTCCCTCGCTGATTTGGTGTGGGTTTAGCGGCGGCCATGATTCTCGCGGCATTGCTAGCCATCCAACATGAGCATGACATCGCCCGCGTTTTGGTCGTTGTAAGTCTCGTACTGCTCGCAACCCGAGCGCTAAATCAAGAATCATCTCCGCTCCCGGAGAATCATCCAAATCGGTTTGATTCCAACCAGCACTTTCTGCCAACCTCTCCAATCTGCTCAGCAGGGTGCGGCGCACTCCGCCGTGAGTGTTGACCTGCCCGCCCGGCACTTGATGCTCCTCATCGGCCGGGCGCAAAATAAGCGCAGGCCAAGCCACGTCAGTGGCGGCAAGAAACTCAATGCCATCTTCCTCCTCAGATAGAATCGAAAGCAAATCTTCTGCGGAAGGAGCCCACCATTCCTCCGGCAGATGACTGACGATGAGGCGCGCGGCATCGGAAGTCGGCCTAGATTCATGTGATTGCCAATCCTCAAGCAAAGCCCATAGGTGCAAATCATGGTCCATTGCCAAAGAGAATGCAATCGAACGGGCGCGTACGCGCCAATCATTCGGCTCTTGTTCCATCAGTGCTGGCATTTGCCTTGACAGCCAACCCAGTCCAGTGATGGCATCAGCACATCGAGCCGGGGGGTAATCCAATAGTAAATCCACTCCCCATTGAGCCAAGTCAACCTGTTGGTCTTGCGCAAGCAAAGCAACCTCACTGAGCAGCGTACTTGCTACCCAAGCGGCGGCAGAAGGCGATGCGGACTCCGCCGCACGTCGTAGACGATGAGCCAAACGTGGCGACTCGCCAACACGACTACGAATATCCTGCGTGGCGCGTAGTCGCCATTCTACCTGTCCTTCAACGACTGCGAGTGCTATCTCGTTTTCAGGCACATCTGCCGGGTCAAGCAGTCCAATCCAATCATCACCAAGAGCAGGTCCTAATCGCTGCCATCTCGCCCAGCGACCGCTTGGCTCAGACCCAATCCACGCCGCCAAAGGAGAGGAAGATTCCACCTGATTTGCCCACGATTCATCTCCGACAGGGTGACACAATACCGCCGCTTGCAGCAAAGCAATCTCAGAATCCGCAACTGCCGGAGTTACTCCGCCATCTTGTGGACCGCCCAATGACAGCCTACTCGCCACAACTTCACCAGCAGATTCCGGCGGTCTCCATCCCTCAATATGTGCGAGTGGCGGCGCACTTCTTCCGGGTGAAAGATAGAGCGGAACCCGAATACCATTTGCACACCTGAGTTGTACCCACGGTGAGGATAACACCGGGTGGGGTTGTAGCAACATTCCCGTCGGATCGTCCGGAGGAGAATCGGTGAGGAGGACCTGAAGATTCCTCATCTGTGAAATTGGAGAAGTCACTTTGGTTCCCGGTCGCATCGCTATGTTCAGAGGCAGAGTCGGGTGAGCGAATTCAACCCATTTTATCAGCGAGTTCACAGCAATATCCGACAGGGTAGAGATGTCAATGGTCCTATTCTCAACATCTTCGTGATGACTCCAATCACAGCCACCCCAATGCCGTAAGAATGATCGCCAAGTAGCATCATCAACCTGCCTTCGGGCGCGTGGGTCGTCTGGGTGTGAAAGTGCGGCTGTTAACGACTCAAGTCGCCGTCCGCGCTGCGCTGGTGAAAGCCTTGGATGAGCGCGTTCAACCCAAAACGGCAGCACCGAGAGAGGAATCGCCATCACTTCACTCGGTGCTTCGTTCAATAATGCCAAAGTCAGCGAGGCTCTTGCAGATGCGGTAAGAACCGCCTCGCGAGAAAAAGAATCCAAGCCGACACAGATAACGGCACCATCCGGTAATACCTCAGGACCTCCCTCACCTAACGCCCCGATAACCCAATTCCCATCGGTTGGAACGCCCATCGGAGGCAACGGGTAGGCACCCTCGGGAGTGGAGCCAAACCAGCCGCCGGTTGACAGCCGAACTTCTGGGCTTCCCTCCATACTACGCAAACGCAGTAATCCCCATGCAGGAGATACATCCGTCCACGCGTCAAGACGCGCTAACTTCGCATCGCCGGACGGTGGAGGAATCGGTTTCAATTGAGAAGAATCGAACCATCGGGGTCTGCGTTCCATCGGCTCAGACCAAACCCAGCCTTCCAAGACCCCCTCAGTTCCGCTGGTATCTTCGAATAGGTCGGGAGCATCTAATGGGCGGTCTGGGAGTAAAATCAGTGAGCCGGCAGGCCTGCGGCATAACGCCACCAAGATTCTAGGTCCATCCACTGCTAGCACACAGCCCAAAGCACCCTCAGGAGGTGTAACCCCACGCAATACTGCAAGCCTCGCCATCTCATCTGATTGCAGGGTATGCCAGCCTGCTGCGGTCATCGCTTGCCTTCCACCGCGCTCGCCTTCCGGTCTATCGCTAGCGACCAACCCCTCACTGCGCAGGCGTTTCAGTTCTGCAGAAGCGTGTGGTAGTAGCAAATCAACTGCTTCTGCCACTTCTGTTACTGTCGCGCCGCCATCTGATAGCCGTTCTAAGATTCGCCGGCGGTATCCACTGCGTATTCGCTTGAATTCAATTGCAGTTGAGTCGCTATCTTCCTCGCTCTTGCCTTCGTCTGACGGCTGCATAAGGCTCCCATCCGGACACTCAGCGTATGGTGTCCGACAAAGGCCAAGCGGCTCATATACTTCAATCATTTCATTACTTACAATTCATTACATATTTCCATTGGAATACCAGTTCAATTATCACACTAAGTCGGTGAATCCCTACATTAAGGCTATTTTTCTGCAAGAATCCGTAACTAACCGGATATACACGCCCCAATGGTTATATCAGCAACAGCAATCGCTCTCAACAGACGGTGTTTGGGCCTCTACGTAGAGAGTGTGGCCGTCGGGAAACTAGACAAAAAGGAGGCATGAGAAATGAAAACCGTACGCATTCGAGAAAAAATCAAGACATTCCTAGCGGATAAGCCACGCAATACTGCTGAAATTTTAGAACACATCAACAGCACGATGCGACATGGTACTACCAGCCAGCAACTTGGCAACGTTTTGTCGAAAGACAAGGATATCGTCAAGGTAGGATACATCAAGCGAAGCGGGATTCTGTCTGGCGGATATGACATCTGCGAATGGGCAACCCGTGGCTGGGTCTCCACCAACTATCCCGAGTGGGATGGTGGTCCAATTCTAATGAACAAAAACAGATGAAGTCAAATTAGTCTTCAAGGTCCGATTGAAGTTGATTCAAACTTCAAGTTAGAGGATTACTTGCCATACCGAGCAAGGCTGTTCAACTCGGCTCGCTGTGAAAAGGCGGCTTGACTGGCAGCATCATTGCCGCCGCCGTTTTCAGCCCACTTAATCAGTGCAGACGCCTGTAGGGCGCGACCATAGGAGTAGGAAAGTTGCCATGGCACATCGTCAGCCAACGAATTCATCAACCTGAGATGGATGGTCGCATCTTCATCTGATTGACCGCCGGAAAGGAAGACTACGCCAGGCAGGTCATTTGGCACATTTTGAGTAAGGCACGCAAGAGTTTGTTGTGCAACCTCCTCGTGTGAAATCTGCTCGGAACATCCCGTGCCAGCGATAATCATGTTTGGTTTAAGCAATGCACCGGGAATATGCACCCCTTGTACTGTGCATGCTTCAAAAGTCGCTGCAAGAATCTCGGCGGTTATTTGCCCACACCGGGCAGCATCATGGTTACCATCCATCAAAACCTCTGGCTCGATGATTGGCACGAGTCCTTGTTCCTGACATATTGCTGCATAACGAGCGAGTGCATGTGCATTGGTTGAGATACATGCTGCACTCGGCATTCCGTCCCCGATTCGGATGACTGCTCGCCACTTCGCGAATCGGGCACCCATTGCGAAGTATTCTGCACAACGCTCTCGCAAACCATCCAAACCTTCTGTAATCTTCTCGCCATCACAGCCAGCAAGTTCCTTTGCACCGGTATCAACCTTGATGCCTGGAATGATTCCTCGCGAAATCAAATACTCCGAAATAGTGCTGCCATCATTTGCATTTTGACGGATGGTCTCATCAAATAGAATCACTCCACTAACCGCGGTTTCGCAACCCGGAGTAGCGAACAAATTTGCCCGGTAAGCGCGCCTACTTTCAGCCGTGGAATTGACACCTACCGCCTCAAATCTACTCGACATTGTTCCTGTGCTTTCGTCGGCCGCGAGTATCCCCTTTCCGGGTGCTACCAATGCATTGGCCGTCAATTCCAGCAGTGCGGTGTCCATTTGCTTGCCTCGTTGGTTGCGAGGTTGGATTGTGCCTTCAAGCCTTCCTCAGACAAATGTGAAGCACCAATCGCTCAACCTTTGCTCCTAATCAAAGAACTCTTTGAAAAGATAATCATTTATTATTGAGAACCGGCCTCAGTATGTCGGTGCGGATGGCTGGACGTAGGGTATGCGGCGGTTGCGGCAAGTATGGGCACAATACCCGTACTTGCCCAGTAGTAAATCCAGAGGCGGCTGAGCGTACTGCCGCAAGGTTAGCTAGGCGAGGTAGTGGCCGTATTTGCTCGGAGTGTGGGGGATCAGGACATAATTCTCGGACCTGTCCAACAATCAATCTGGCCGCTGCCGAGCGTAGATTATCCCGACTGCGCGGCCGCAAAACCAGACAATGTTCTCACTGCGGCGCAAGAGACCATAATTCACGAACTTGCGTCGAATTGAATCCTGCTGCTGCAGCGGCCCGACTAGAAAGAAATCGGGTCCGCAGAAGTGGCCGCAGGCAATGCCGAGGCTGCGGAGCCATCGGCCACAATACCAGAACCTGTCCGGTGATAAATCCCGACCGGGTGATGAAAAAGCGTAGGCAGGGCAAGCGTCGCCGTTGCGCCCACTGCGAAAAAATAGGTCATAATACCAGAACTTGCCCGATACTCAACCCGGAGAAAGCGATGCGCAGGCGCAGACGTAAGGGTTTCCGAGAATGTGGGCATTGTGGAGAAAGTGGTCACAATCTCAGAACCTGTCCTGCTGTAAATCCTAATGCTGCTGCTCGGAGAGCACATCGTAGCAAACGCCGCGGGTCACGAGCCTGCGGAGTGTGCGGCTCAAACGGACATAATCGGAGAACTTGTCTAAATAAATGAGGTGAAACAATGAGCGACATCAGCCTTGATTCTGAACTAACCTGCCCTGAATGTGGCCATAAACAAAGTTTGAGCATGCCGACAAATTCCTGCCTTTTCTTCCACGAATGTGGTGGCTGTAAAACAATGCTCCGCCCACTTGAGGGAGACTGCTGTGTATGCTGTTCCTACGGAGATTTGCCTTGTCCACCCATCCAAGCAGATGGGTGTTGCTGAGTAGTTTTCGATGGTCTTGAACCAGAGTAGGCTTGCCGATCTAAGAATATATTCCCTTTCTTCACCGCTTGAAAAGCCGCAACCGACGGATTGATGCTGATGAGACGATAGCCAACACTGTGTCCGGCAACATACTCATCGAGGTAGCCCAACATTCGCTAGACTCCGATGGGCTACGAAACAGATTAGACAAGCTCGGGTGCGGTAGCGTAGTCTCGTTCCTCGGACTTACAAGAGGGGAAGCAGAAGGGGCAGAAGTAATCCAACTCGAGTTTGATGCTTGGCAGGAGAAGTTACCAAAGGTCCTGCATTCACTCGCTCGGACTGCCATCGAAGATTTCGCAATTCATGCCGTGGCGATTAGTCATCGGGTGGGAGTAGTGCTTCCGGGGGAAGATATCGTCTGCATTCACGTCGCATCTCCACATCGTAAACAGGGGTTTGAAGCCTGCTCGTGGCTCATCGGTGAACTCAAGTCTCAGGCTCCCCTGTGGAAGAAAGAGGTCAGGGCTGACGGTGCTATCTGGAAAGGGGGGCTCGGATGAGTGAAGGGATAGACGGAATCGTGCCAATCGGTCATAAGCCGGTCACCGAAAGGCGAGCGGTGGCGACCGGCGTGCTCGAATTATCTACAGATTCAGCCGACGCGATTCGTAACGGATTGATTGCTAAAGGCGACGTGTTAGAAGCTTCAACGGTCGCGGCAATTCAAGCGGTGAAGGAAACGCCGCGAATGATTCCTCATTGCCATATCATTCCGATAGAAGGCTGCAACGTAGCATGGGAATGGGAGCAAAATGCGCTGCGGTGCACGGTTAGTGTTGCTACCCATTGGAAGACCGGGGTTGAGATGGAGGCTCTTTGTGGGGTATCCACCGGCCTGCTCTGCGCTTGGGATATGGTGAAATCTCTTGAGAAGGATGAGGACGGGCAATACCCGGAAACCCGAATCAGAGATATCGTAGTGCTTGAGAAACACAAAGCGCAATGTTGAGGACGGAATCCGGCGACAACAGCATTGAGAACCCCGCCGCGTTCGCAAGCGTGATGACGACTACCGCAGACCTCGCTGACCACTTTCTTCGCGCCTGTGAAGAGGCGGCAATCGCTGCCGCAGCATGGCGAGGAAAAGGAGAACGGAAAAAGGCCGACGGCGCGGCAGTTGAAGCGATGAGAGCGGTGTTTGACACCGTGCCTTTTGATGGTCGGGTAGCCATCGGCGAAGGTGAGCGAGATGATGCGCCGATGTTGTGGATTGGCGAGCCGCTCGGCTCGATGCAAGGGGTAGAAGGCGCGCCGCAGATTGACATCGCGGTTGACCCGCTTGAATGTACGAACCACTGCGCGCTGAATCTCCCCAACGCCATCGCTGTGCTAGCCGCTGCCCCTCGTGGCAGCCTACTGCACGCTCCGGACTGCTACATGGACAAAATTGCTGGACCGGCAGAGGTGCTCGGCGAGGTCTCGCTTGAGGCCGATGTTGCCTACAATGTTGAGGCTGCTTGCAACGCGTTGGGAAAAACTCCTGCTCAACTGAAAGTGGTGGTGATGGACCGACCTCGCCACACCAATTTGATTCGCGAACTGCGCGAATTGCATGTCAGCGTCCCACTGATTGGAGACGGTGATGTTAGCGCAGCACTCGACGCGGCCGACCCGAATAATGACATTGATTTGCTGATGGGAATCGGAGCCGCACCAGAAGGAGTCATCACCGCCGCAGCCCTACGTGGACTCGGCGCACACTTTGAAGGCAAGTTGGTACGAACTACCGAAGACCACGAAACAAGAGCTAGAGCGATGCTCGGCGATGATGTTGACCGGATTTGGGGCAGAGATGACCTATGTGCTTCCAGCGATGCCATCTTCGTTGCCTCTGGTGTTTGCTCTGGATACCTGCCCGGGGTTGAAATTCTTGGAGACAAAGTGAAGGTCCACTCTGAGATTATTGATGTGGCCTCAGGCGAAAGGCGATTGATTACTTCGGAAAGATCACAGTGATTGAGAATTAGTCAGATTGGTTGGTTCGGCCAAAGGCCGGTTTTATTGCAAGCGATTGTTTTGGGTCGTATTCATATGTCGGATGTAGGTCGCCGGCCTCATGACAAACTGGCCTGAATTGCAGCCAATGCCGAACTGCCTAGTGAACTATGGAGTCACTGACAACGGAATCGCCATAATTGAATTGGCATCCAATTCCGCTGGTGCTCCGCTCGAAGGAGATGACATTGGCCCGAATACCTACACTCATGAAATGATGAGGGACATTGATGAAGCGGTTGTTCGCGCTCGTTTTGATGACGATGTAGCGGTGATTTTGATTACCGGTCGTGGTGAGAAATTCTTCTCTGCCGGTGCTAGCATCCAAATGCTTGACTCGGTTACTCCCGGCTTCAAGTATAATTTCTGCCTGCACGCAAATGAGACTCTTTCTCGCCTTGAACAAACTCCAAAATTGGTCATCTGCGCTCTAAACGGCCACGCCGTTGGCGGCGGACTTGAAATCGCGATGGCCGCAGACATCCGCATCGCTCGGAAAGATGCGGGGAAACTAGGACTGCCTGAAATCAATCTGGGTGTGCTCGCTGGCACCGGTGGCACCGCTCGCCTCTCCCGAATAATCGGCAAGGTCCGTGCCCTGGAATACATGGTCACTGGCGAATTGATGGCCTTTGAGAAGGCGAAGGAATTGAATTTGGTCAATGACGTCTGGGATGGCTCGCTGGCTGACTTCCGCCAAGACATTCTTGACTATGCAAGCCAATTCACCCTGCCGATGAAGGCAACAAAGGCCGTTGGTAACATCAAGCGCAGCGTTCAATCTGGCACCGAGATGCCCTTTGAGTATCACCTCGCGCTTGAGCGCGAGTTGCAGTCCTCTCTATTCTCGTCTAGTGATGCGAAAGAAGGCATCAACGCCTACGTTGAGCGTCGGACACCTCGATTTACCGGTAAGTGAAATTGCCCAGCGGCAAGCCACGCACAGGTCTAATTCACCTCAGTGAAGCCATTGAAATATGACCGACCTTTAGGGTCGGTCATGAGTACCACAGAAATTGTAGAAGACTACGCTCCGAATTTCGAAGCGTGGATTGAGCAGTTCCAAGAGTGGCAGACGAGAATCGGCTTTGACCCATCGTGGCTGGGTGACTACCGTTTTGAAATCAAGTTTGACTGGGACACGGCTGGAGACACCATTGAATTCGGTGATTTTGAAGGGGAGCCAAAATGGCAACGGCGAATGCAAATTCCGCAGCAAAGCGTCCGTGACGCCATCATCAGTATGGTGACCGTTCAGGGTGACACCGAGTTTGCCAGCGTCGAGCAGCAATGGCATTTATTAGATTCTGCGCCGACCGAATACGACCGTAAATCGGCGATGCGAATCATGTGTGAGGAGCAGCGTCACGGCTGGCAGATGGCCTACGTTCTCTGCAATTACTTCGGTGAACACGGAGTGAGAGAAGCCCAGAAACTGCTCGAGCGCAATTCAACGGCTAATCCGATACGAGGCGAAGAGGACCGACCACGATTACTCGGCTCTTTCAACGAGCCAATTGACCATTGGCTCGATTTTTTCTGTTTCACTCATTTCATTGACCGCGACGGCAAATTTCAGTTGAAGATGCTCAGCACTTCTTCTTTCAAGCCGCTCGCCGCCTCGATGGGACCGATGTTGAAAGAGGAATCATTCCATCTCGGCACTGGAGCCAATGGGCTACGACGCATCGTCAAGCAAGGTGTAATCCCCTGCGCTCTTATACAAAAATACCTCAACAAGTGGGTAAGCACCGGCCTCGACCTATTCGGAGTGGATAAATCAACCTCAGCCCAATGGGCCTATGTTTTCGGCATCAAGGGCCGTTACGACGAGCGAGAAGCGAAGGTTCCGGCAAACCGCGAACAACTCAACGAGGAGAGCCGCGGCCACTATTTCACCGAACTGAAAGAAGAAATGCGCCGCATCTCAAAGCCCCGCAAACAGGGCGAGCCAGAACTGTATATCACATCAGACAAATTCAACCGCGACGTCGGGATGTACCACGACAAGCGATACGATGTGCATGGCGGTGCCTTTGATGGCAACGATGAGGAATGGGAGAAATATCTCACCTCCGTGCTACCTACCGACGAAGACGAAGCCAGTCTACAAGAATATTTCAAGCAAGAGTGGATTCAATACCGTGAGTGGAAGGACTGACCGTCCCACCCAAATATGGGGGGTGTAAAAAATGCAAACACACGCTTTGCTTAACTTTGACAAGCAACGATGCAAGGACTTCTTTGAGAGGGTCCCGGAATTATTCAACGCACATCACATGAGTGAAAGCCAGAACCCATCAGGATACGAAGAATTGCTGTATCGGATTTACCGACCTTATACGAGTCAATTGTTTGAGATGATTGATAATTGGTTAGGATTGGAAAAGTGCAGTTGGCGAGATACGACCAAGCGCGAGGTGATTTTGTTCCTATACGCGATTCGCTACCCTGACACGCTATTGTTGGAGTCGCTTTCTGATTCCGCTTTGGCCGACCCATTGAGACTGTCAGCCTACCTTCACTTCACCAAACACACCTACACCATCTGGGATGAGGATACCCGAAAGGGATTGGCTAGGTTAGGGATTGAGATTCCCGCGATGGAGGTCTGTGACCCGTTCATTTACGGGGCGTATGTCAGTTCGATTGAACTTCTCAAGGATGTGGCACCATTTTACTCATTCCTTGAGCATGATGTGCCGCGACAGCGACTTTTCCAATCCGCTTTGGCTGCTTATGGCAGGGAGGGTTCTGATTGACTGAAATTGCAACAGTCGCGGTAATCGGTGCCGGCACGATGGGAGCAGGAATAGCTCAAATCTGTGCGCAAGTCGGTTGGGATACCCGACTTTACGATGCATTTCCTGAGGGATTGGAAGCGGGAATGCAGAGAATTGATTCGTTTTGGGACAACGGCATCTCTCGCGGAAAAACCACGCCAGAGCAGAAGGAAGAATGGAGCGGCAATCTGCATGCGGTGGCAGACTTTGCAGAAGCGGTCAGCGGCGCAGACCTTGTTGTGGAGGCCGTTCCCGAGATTTTGGAATTGAAGCGGAAAATCTTCGCTGATATTGACGAATATGCGCCGCCACATGCTATTCTTGGCACCAATACATCTGGGCTTCCGATTTCAGATATTGCTAGTGCTACCAAGCGGCCGGCCAATGTTATCGGCATGCATTTCTTCAATCCGGTTCCGATAATGAAATTGCTTGAACTTGTGCGACACGACGCTGTTTCTGACGACACAATTGCCGCGGCACAAGCAATCGGCGAGGCGATGGGAAAAACCACCATTCTAGTGCGTGATGTACCCGGATTCGCCACCAGCCGCCTCGGTGTGGTGCTTGGCAACGAGGCCATCCGCATGCTTGCGGATGGCGTGGCAAGCGCCAGTGACATCGACACCGCGATGCGGCTCGGCTACCGGCACCCGATGGGGCCACTGGAATTGTCGGACTTGGTGGGCCTTGACGTGCGACGAGACATCCTGAATAATCTCGCAGATGCCTTTGGAGATGAACGATACCGCCCGCACCCATTACTCGACAAATTGGTGGAAGCGGGTGACCTCGGTAAGAAAACCGGCTGTGGAATCTACGATTGGAGCAGTGGTGAGAAGGCTGAGCGCGATGAAGAATAACTCAGAGTAGGTCATCGAGGAAGGACGTGTCCATCTCATCCTCATCATCGGTCAAGTCAGAAATGTCCGGCAGGTCGACTGCTGGTGCCGTTGCTGCTTCCATACTGGGCAGGGTGGAGGTTACTTCCTCCTCGACGGGCGGCGTAGTGAACTCTGGCTCAGATTCCATGCTCGATGATTCTGCATCTTGCTCATCAAACAGCGAGTCCATATCAGATAGGTCATCTGAGACATAGCCCGATTGCTCATCCGTCAACATCCCAAATGAATCGCCACCACCACGGCGCATCAGCACAAACGCGCCCAAACCCGCAAGCAGGACTAACAGGGCGACCAAACTGAGGATAACCAGCGTTCCAGTACTCATGCTTGGTCCAGAACTTGAATCGACTCCGAATGGCGATACTTGAATTGGATCAACCTGAACTATCTGTCCTCGCTCATGGTCATTTACCACACCAATCCACCACGTCTTGCTGTTGTCAATCGGCTCATCACCTACGAACTCGATGACGATGGTATTTTCCCTGACTCCAACGGCAACCTGCACCGCTTCTCCGGTGATGGCAAAACGCTCACCGCTAATGAAAATCGACAACCCGCCCAACGCATGGTCAGTTCGTGTCCACGATACTTCCAGAGCAGAGCCATCACTATTCCATTCTGCTTTCAGATTGGAGATTGGTGAGGCGGCGACACCCGGTGGTGAATCATCGATTGGAGCCATCGTCGCAGTGGCAAGCCCATCACAGAAGAAATTGGACGAGGAATCTACTGGCACAACTGCCACGGTGACCGCCTCACCGCCTTCGAGGAAGCGCCCATCGCCATACCGTTCGAGAAGTGTCGGCATCTCTGAGTCTATCGGCAGTAGGTATGCTGGCTGCAGGTTGCACGCATCGCTGAACTCAAGCGGCTCGACGAATACCTCATACCACGCCACATCCGGCGCTGTTGACATCGAGAACTCGAGCCAGAGAGCCCCACCACCATCACTTGAGACATCGCTTAGAGATGGCGCGACAAGTCTTGGCGGAGCCTCATCGTCACGCAAATCATCGACTGGAGTAACCATCGCCGTGACCAGCCCATCGAGGTGGACGTTGCCATACTCATCGTGAGCGGTCACCGTGACATACAACGGCACATCAGGCTGTATCGTGTTACGGACAGAGTTCGATAGTTCATCCCCATACAACGCCCGATTCATCTGCAAGGTAAGTGAGGATGCTGAGGAGTCAAGTTGCATCAGCGGAACCATCTCTGCGCAGTAGTCGAGATAGAAGCCACAACGTGACCACATACCCGATACATCGGAGACGTCGTGTTCAGACACCCATATCGTGTAGAATGCGAGGTCATCGTCGGGTACAGGAGACCACTGCACGTCGATGCTGTTGCCAATATCATTCGGCACATCGAAAGCGTTCACCACCGACACGCGCACCGGCGGTTCTGCATCCCGCAAGTCGTTCATCGGGGTAGCTTGGTCCCAAGGACTGTCAGCAAGGTTGGCGTTCAGGTGCGCATCGAAGGGAACCACGGTCACCCAATACGGCTGTCCGTCAGTTAGTCCTGTGAGCACAACTTGTGTCCGCTCACAACCAGTTATCCACATTGTCGGCTCTGCTCCACCCTCATCGGCGCTAGCAGGTGGCCAGGCTGCGCTGACCGGAGATAGATAGATTGCATACAATGCGCAATCATCAGCCTCAGATGCTGCCCATTCAACCTGAATTGCTCCACCGGCATCATTGGGGAAGTCCTCTGCTTTCACCCATTCAACAGGCTCAGGTGCTTCGGAATCGGTGCCGGGTGCAGTCACAATCGGACCGATGATGAGTGGGTTCTCAAGGTCAATCTGCCACGCATTATCTACGCAGTAAATCATTATCCAAATCGGGACGCCCGGTGCAGCGAAAATTGCCTGATTATCTAGTAGAGCACCACCCTGCCCGATACCTTGACCATGCTCAAATGAGGTCAGGGGTTCAGGAGAGCTGGTGAAATAATCCCAGTGGCTGAAGTAGTGATCTAGAGCCGTGCACCACTCCCATTCAACCTCAACATTTCCTTCATTCAGTTCGGCGTTCGCCCACGCGGGCGCAAGCGGGATGTCGTCAAAGGGCTGAACTGGGCCAAGTGGCAGGGTGGAATTGGATAAGTTGCCGTTGCTGTAAGCGACGGCGACTACCGCATAGGTGTCAACGCCGGCTTGTAGGGGTAAGCCTTCGGCGGTGGTAAGCACCGCTTGCACATTGAATCTGCTAGGAATCACCAAGTCCGGTGTCATTGACGAGAGGGTGGCTGAGTCTGGCGGGAAGCCTGAGCCATCTCCTTGCACCATATACACATGGTAAGCGGAAAAGCCACTCTCAAGCGTCGGGGTCCAAGTGGCTACCAAAGCATCGCCACCGTCATTGGGTCGGTCTTCCAGCATCAGCAATTGAACTGGCGAATCGCTGGCGATTCCAATGTATGAGAGACGCACCTCGATGCTGCCGTTCTGCGGCGAATCGAAGCGCAGGTGCAAATCGTGGCCGCTCTCATTGGCAGAACCAAAGGCAACTGCTTCCAGAATCGCTCGCAGACCAGCATCGGTAGTGGCCAAATCCCAAGTACCGCTATAATCGACTTGATGGATGGATGCCCAAACTGCCGCTCCATCGACATCGCTGCTGAAAATCAACGGCGTTTGAGTGAGAATTAGAGCGGATGGTGCTTCAGAATCAGCGGGTATTGCTACACCTTCTGCCGGCAGCGCGAGGGTGATGACGTTGCCCGGTTTCGCCTCACTTGTGATGTCGAACATCTCTCCCACAAGCGTTACGCGAAGCGGGTTTGCCCTGCGGTCGATTACCTGCGGCAGAATCTCAAAACCTGAAGCAGCACCAAAAGGCCATACTCCATAGTCGCCGGCTGCTATCCACAATCCGAGACTGCCGGAGAATGCTGACTGAATGCCGGGAGTCGCGGTCGTGTTGATGACAGTGTGGCCAAGACTTGCCACACTGATTCTGTGCAGCAGCCCATACGTGCCCGCATAGAGATAGGTCCCATCAGAGGACAGGGAGGTCACCGGCCATGCACCGAGGTCAGCGGCAATCACCCCATGCTCCATCTGGTTATTGCTGGCATTCCAATGGCTCAACGGCTGCTCGGTAGTAGCGATGTGTACTCCCCAACTATCTGCAGCAATCGCGGTCACGTCGTTAGAAGGAAGTGAATCTGCATGATATTGCACCAACGAGTTACGGTCAACACCCCTTACCATCGTTGCACCGGGCCGTGAAGGGCCGAATCCATCGTGGCTTGCATACAACATGCCGCCCTGCACCTCAAGGTCCAGCGTACTCGAGCCTACCAACCCATGTGAACGGGTCATGCAATGGCGAACGGTCGGGCCGCTTACCTCAACTGCACACAGTCCACCAGCAGTTGCCACCCACAATTCGCCATTGGCGATTTCAAGTGAATTGATGTGGGAGTTGGAGAGTCCATCCACCGAGGAAATAGTCGGGCCCCAGTCTCCTGCAGCAAAGTCCCATGACCCAACGCCACCGGGAGTTGCAAACCACAGGCTTCCATCCATTTCTATGACGTCATTGACGATTGGGCTGGGTAGACCGGGCAATAGTGCTGAATCAACGAAATACTGCTGATTTAGGTCGAAGACAGATACGCCAGCGGCGGTCTCCGCTGCTGACATTCCAATGATGATGGCATTACCACTCTTCACCATCAGCGACAAACTATCGTGAGCCGCAGGTGGCAATCCTTGCACTTGGCCGGAGGCAAGATCAATCGAATACAGGCCATCATATCGCGTGGTAACGTAGAGTGTGTCGCCCTCCAGCAACAACCTCTCAATCGATGAATAGGATATGTCCCAAGCCCGCTGCCATACCCATTCGCCGATTGGGGTGAGCACGCCTTCCAGCACTACGCTCGCACCATCGGTTCGGTCTGAGGCGCCATCGAGCATCGCTGCATAGACATGAGTTGAGTTACCGGCAAAGTGGCGTGAGCGGCCATCGTTCAGGCCGGTGATTGCATAAATCGTAGACAAATCCTCACCGGAGGAGGAGAACAACTTTGCTCGCCCTGGACCAGAGGCTCCGGGCTGAGCAACCAGCCAATCGGCACCCATGCCGGGTACCTGAGGCCACGCTGCAATCCCAGTCGAGGAAGTTCCCCAATCGAGAACTTGTCCGTGCCCTATACTGTCGCCATTGATTGGTATCATTGACAACCCACCCTCGGAATAATGCTGCCAATTTGGTGATTGAGGGTGACCTGCAACCAGTACGCCGCCCTCCCAAGCTAACGCATCATTGGCGGTCATCGAATCAGAGACATCGTGTTCCCATGACAACGGTTCCAGCCATTCATCGTCTTCGTAGGAGTAGCGCTGAATACCGTACCCAGACTGGTCGACACCCGCGTAGAGAACCTCATGTTCATCGCAGGCTAGCGAATTGAATGAGCCCCAACCATCTCTTTCACTGAATTCCAGAGGTTCAAGCCAATCATCATCGTCGACTGACCAACGAGCAATCCCGCCTTCACCATTCCAGAACTCGCCGGTGAAGGCGATGTGAATGATATCAGCGCAGAATTCAATCGAGCGCGGGATACCTCCCGGAATCTCATCAGTACTCGAGCCCGACCAAGTCATCCATTGACCACTCACTCCGTCGAGCCGGTGTATCTGAGCCACACTGGTTCCTGTCGAGCCGCGAGTGGCCATCCACAACTCTCCATCAATCACCTCGAGCGCACGCACGTTATCAGAGGCAGATGGTGGAAGTCCTTCTCCAGCGGTCCAAGGTTCTTCGATATCCCAACTATCCGTATCAATGCGAGCAACGCCCTCAGGTGTCGCCAACAGGGCCATTTCATCCCACATCACGCCCATACGAATCAGGCCCGCGATGTCAGAATAATCCCACTCGGTAACCAATGTGCCATCTAGTTCGAGCAACAGATGCATGTCGTCTGAAAATGAAAGGAATACCCGGCAATCAGATGGGTTGCTCTGCACGGATAATGGGTCGCAGTCTCCGATTAATTCGGTCATGCCATCGTCAATACCTTCGCTGTCCGGCTCGATATTGGACAGCCAGTCATCGTTTGCAGCGTCCCAACGGGCAAAACCGCCGGGGTCATTATTGAACCACACTGAAAACGGCTTGCCGACACCTATCCACAGAATGTCGCCAATCGCCTCCATACCGATTATGGAAAGTTGGTTGTTGAACCGACCCGCTGCGTTCAGATTGGAAAGACGCTCTTCAACGACAACGTCGTAACGATGAACGCGAGATGAGGGTGCTCCACCCTGTCCCTGTCCGGGCGGAGGTCGCTGTCTGCCAGCGGTATCACCGTCGCCGGTATTTCCGTCGAACCCATCGAAATCGATGATAGTGGCATCTCTACGTTCTGGCGGAGTCTCAAGATAATACAGCACATCATCGATACGCACCAGTTGCTGGGCGGCAAAGTGACTCACTACCGGCTCACTACCAGTGTTTTCAGTATCCCAGTGACTGATCTGATTGCCATTCTGCATATCCACCTCAGCCAGACCGAAATCTCCGGCAACCCATAGGTGAGTCGCAGTCACATCATCTGTCATTGCTGTGACTCCGTTATTTGGTAGTGAACCAGATGCTTCATTGAATGTTGACAACCACTGTTGGCCAGACAAATCGTATCGAGCAACTCCGACCCCATCGATGCCTAGGTGAGCGATGCTATTCCATACCACGACTGGAGTATTCCAAGTGGTTCCTCCACTGGTCCATTCCTGCAGCAGGGTTTGGTTCACAGTGTCAATCAGATAGGCACCATGCTCGGTTGTTGCATACAGCCGTCCGAAGGAAGGAATCCGCAGACTGGTGCCGTCGGACACATCAATCTGCACTGCAGAATTAGGCCGGTTACTCCAGCAGCCTTGTGGCTCGAGGTCAGTCAGACGGTATCGGCAAAGACCCTGCCAAGATTGTAGCGCGTAAAGGTGGGTGGAATCAGAGGCGAAGGCGGTTGTTGCACCTCCGAAGAATAGGCCATCTTGTCCAGAAGGCGACTCAAAGCCGGAATCTGTTCGGCGAACGAAGCCGCCTTCATGACCGACATAAACGTCACCATTGACATCGGTGTGCAGCGACATCACCCAAGAGTTAGGCAGACTGACAAAGTTGCTGAATAATTCGCCCTCATCGCCCCAAAGCCACCATTCCTCGGTGCTGCCCCAGGTCTCTTCCAACTCACCGGTTGTGCGATTGAACACAAATACGCCGGCGCCGGATAATCCAAGGTAAACGTGCTCGCCATATACTGCAATTGGAGCATGTTCGACTTCATCGACGCCGCTTGAGCGCCATGAGCCAAGCACATCCTCACTCACGAGGTCAACGCGGGCCACGCCTTCTCCCTCGATGGCAACATAGGCCACACCGTCACGTGCGGCCACTTGGAAAGCCCAGCCTGATTGGAAGTCGTCATTCTCATTCCAAACATCCACGCTGCCGGTTCCGACTACTACGCGGGCGAGTCCATCTTCTCCGAGAGTCATCAGGATGGAGCCGGTCAGCGCATCCCAAGCAAGGTCGGTTGGCTCTGCTGACATTCCGATGCCGATGGTATCGATGTGAGAGCCGTTGAGGGCCCAAACGTCGATTTCGCTCTCATCGCCGACGCTGTAGATTCGAGTTCCATCGGTGGCGATGTTCCATGCCCCGGCTTCGGGGAGAATCGGAGTGAGCCAACGACGTGCGCGAATCTCATAGCGGTCAATACCGCGATCGCCAGCGGCGAACAAGTAGCCGCCGACCTCGATGACTTCGTCGACGAATTCATTGGTCGGCGTGGTAGCAAGCAGCAGGTTACCGATGGCCTGCGGGGCAGCATCTGCATCAAGAACGGCGAGCAGCCCACTTCCATCACTTACCAAAATCGCAGAGGATGTTGGTGCGCGTGAGCCGCCAGCAGGCCAGACCACCAAGTCCGTTCCTGCATCATTCAGTCCCATCCCTTCCATCGTTGACTCGCCGGTGAACGAGCCTTGAATCGTGTTGTACACGTGCAGACCTTCTTCGGTCAGGATAACAATATCATCGCCGTGCGATGCCAATGATACAATCGTATCTGATGAAAGCCAGTTGCCACCATGCCAAGTCGCAAGCCAGTTGCCGGTAGCGAGGTCCTGACGAGCGAGGCCCTCATCGGTGGTGCCAACGAACAGTTGCCCTCCAGCCACCAACAAGTCGGATACTTCGTCGCTGGGCAGGTGATTAGCAGTGGACAGGGAGCCCATGCGTACATCCTGCACAAAGTCCCAACGCCCGACACCCTCACCTGAGGTTGCAACCAGTACCTCGTCTGCAAGCAGAATCAGGTCCTGCACATCTTCATCCGGCCACATCTCGTCATCCTCATGCGAGACAGCCTTATTCCACGAGGACGCACCATCGGCCAATGAATAGAGCGAGCCGGGACCAGCGCCCCAGAGGGTGCCGTCCGAGGCCAGAATGAGATTGGTCAACACTTCCCTATCGTTGAGCGACGGAGGTGTTGGGGCTGCACAGGAGGCCCCATCATCGAGACTCCAGCAGCGTAGGTTCCCATCGTCATCAAGACCGAGCAGCCTACCATTTGACTCATCTAGAACCAGCGCGTTCAATTCAGCATTCTCAATTCGGTCAATGATGGCCGGTGATGCAGTAGAATCGAGCATCAGCAACGAGCCGCCGCTGATTGCGAGATACAACCTACCGTCATCGGGGTGAATCGCTGAGGCTTGGATCTCCAAGAAGTAGGGCGAAAGCGACACCAATGGGTCAACTGGACGCAGTGCTTCCATGACGATATCAGTCACGGTGGAATTAGCCGGCAATTGCCAAGTCGCAGTGGAATCTGAACGAGGCACCATCCGCCCGATGTGCGGGTCACCACCGGTGAAGTCCAACACCTTGCCAAGACTTGGGCCACCAGACCAATCGAGTACCATCGAGCCGGAATCAGGAGACCAAATACGGGGTTCATCGACCCATAGGCCATTGGCGCCATCCACTCGGATCTCAAGAGAAACATCGGTCATCTGCACCCCATATGGCACAAGATGATGGAAATCCGCACTTGCAAGCTCACCCTGCCCATCGGCTCCAGTAAGGTCGAGGGTCATCCATCCAGTGTCAAACAATGTCCCTTCCGACTCAGAATCCCGTCCGGCATCTGCCGCAGACAACGAGAGCAATGGTGAGAGTGACATCCCTAGCATCAACAGGACGAGTAAAAGCGACTTTGGAAGCCTACGGAGAGGCCTTTTCGCGCGTGCGCGACGATTCCTCATGCCCCGTCGCTTGTTTTGTTGCCCATAAGGGAAGTGGTGTTCGGATACCATCGCCATTCTTCGTTTACCATCGCCCCAAGGGGAGAAATCAGCGAAATTTAACCAATTACGGTGTTATTTGAAATCAGGGTCACGTTTACTGAGGAAAGCAGCGACCCCCTCTGCGAAATCCCCACTTTGTGATGCGTCGACGATGCTTGCCTGCTCAAGGTCCAACTGCTCGCTGAAATCGGTGTGCGACTGAGAATCCAACAATCGTTTGCTCGATTGTCTGGAGCGTGCTGACCACCTCCCCCAATCGCGAGCAACTTCCACCGCCCTTTCTACCAACGAATCTGCATCGACCAACTCATCGACGGACCCGTTAGAAAGCGCCTGTTCAGGCCCCCAAATTTCATTGTTGAAAAAAAAGCGACGAGCGGCCTGTGTTCCGACCAATCTTGGCAGCAACCAAGTCGTGCCTCCATCCGGAGTCAGGCCAAGCCGGAAGAAGGCGGCAGCCAACTTCGCATCCGGGCCAGCAATGCGGTAGTCAGCAGAGAGAGCGAGGCCAAGACCAGCGCCGGCCGCAGCACCGTTGATTGCGGCGACGTACACCTTTTCGGTGCTGCGCAATCTGAGCAATAACGGATGCAGTGTTTCAGTCAGATCCTTGACAAGACCACCAATAGTTCCCTCATCCAAATGCTGCTGGAACGCGTTGATGTCCGCCCCGGCAGAAAAGAAGCGTCCGGTTCCAGTCAATACGAAGCCGCGCACATCTGGATTATCCATCTGAGCATTCAGAGCATCAGAGATTTTCCGCATGGTTTCAGCATCGAATGCATTCTTCGCAGCCTCAGCCTGTAAAGTGACCAAAGCGACACCGCCATCTCGCATCTCGACACTCAGCACCATGTGGCCCGCTCAATGTTCTCATTCATCAAGTGCATGAATGTGATAAGAGGGATACGAGTGGCGAGCAACATGCACACCCGCACCCAACTGTACATCAACGGAAAGTGGGTCGAAGCGACCGGCGATGGAAGCATCGAGGTTATCGACCCAACTACGGAGCAGTGCATCGGTTCAGTCCCCGTCGGCTCACAGTCTGACATCGATGCAGCGGTCGCCGCAGCCAAGGCCGCCTTCCCATCTTGGTCGCAATCGACTGTCGAGGAGAGAATCGGCGTGTTGAATCGCCTCTCGGCGGCCTTCAAAGAGCGCGGAGAGGAACTAGCACAACTCATCACTTCAGAGGTCGGCACTCCCATCGGTTACAGCCGAATGGCGATGATAGGCACACCAAGAGTGGTTTTACGCGCCTACGCAAAGGAATTGGAGAACTTCCAGTTCGAGGAGGAAGTTCGCAACTCGCTAATTGTCAAGGAACCCATAGGTGTAGTCGGCATGATCACACCGTGGAATTTCCCTCTCCACCAAATCATCGGCAAGATAGCCCCCGCAATCGCCGCCGGCTGCACAATGGTGCTCAAACCCTCTAAAGAAGCCCCGATTAACGCATTCATTTTGGCCGATATGATTGACGAAATCGGACTCCCCGCCGGCGTTTTCAATTTGGTAAGCGGCCACGGCAGCGAAATCGGCCAGCATCTTTCCAGCCACCCAGACGTTGACATGGTATCTTTCACCGGCTCCACCGGCGCGGGCGTGCGCGTCAGCGAGGCGGCTGCGCCTTCAGTGAAGCGAGTTACGTTGGAGTTGGGTGGAAAAAGTGCAAACGTGATTTTAGAAGATGCTGATGTTGAGATGGCGGCGAAGATTGCGGTTAGTGCTTGCTTCGCTAATTCTGGACAGACTTGCTCCGCGCTGACCCGATTATTGATTCCAGCCAGTAAGCGCGATGAGGTGATTTCAATCATCGCTCCGCGTGTGGAGAGATACTCAACCGGCGACCCGCGCGACGAGTCAATCAAGTGCGGGCCGATGGTTTCCGCTTCTCAACAGGCAAGCGTTGCAGCATACATCAGTAGCGGAATCGAAGAAGGAGCCACCCTAATCGCCGGCGGAGAAGGCATGCCAGATGGATTGGACAGTGGATTTTTCGTAAAACCAACCGCATTCGCGGATGTTACCGCGGACATGCGAATTTTCAAGGAAGAAATCTTCGGACCCGTGCTTTCTATCACCACTTACCAAACCGAGGAAGAAGCATTGGAGATAGCAAATGACTCCGAATACGGATTGTCGGGAGGGGTCTGGTCTGGTGACGAAAATCGTGCATTAGACTTCGCGCGCAAAATGAAAACCGGGCAGGTTAGCATCAACGGAGGTGCATTCAACATTTCAGCACCATTCGGCGGCTACAAAATGTCCGGAAACGGCCGTGAATTGGGCCTATATGGCCTTGAGGAATACTTTGAGGTCAAGGCAATTCAACGCTGATTGGGCAATCTGTTCGGCGAAGCCGACTTGAACCATTGCTCCTACGACAGGGAAGAGGCGAGTGTATGATGGGTGATTCAAGTGCGGAGATTACTGCGATTTCTGTACCTAGATTATTGCTGATTTCGGGTGCTACCGGAACCGGAAAAACCACTCTTGCAAAGGCTATCGCTCACGAGGCAAATTTCGCGCGTATTGTCTCAACAGATACCATCCGTGAAGTCATGCGAATTTCCGAAATAAATGGAGAGCAAACTGGGCTGCGGTCTGCCTTGCATCGTTCTTCCTACTCCAGAGGTGAAATCGGTGATCCGATTACCGACTGGATTGACACCGCAGAGGCTGTCGGAGCGGGAATCGAGGCGATAGTAGACAAGGCACGCCGAGAGGGAGTTGACCTCATCGTTGAAGGCGTGCATATCGTTCCTAACTCTCGCTTGGTCAACGATTGGAAGGCGGCGGGTGGCGCTGCGCAAGGCGTAGTTGTCAAAATCGAGGACGAAAGGACTCATCGCGAGAGGATTGAGCTGCGCGAAGCCACCACTTGGCGGGGGCCTGACCGCTACCTCAATTCATTTGACAGGATTCGCTCCATTCAGCGTTCAATCGTGGAACGTGGACATGGCGCGGAATGGAAAATGGTTGATACCCGCTTGCATACAGATGGCGTTGGGATGATTCGTCAATGGCTTGACGAGGCTTGGTATGCTGCTAGCCGCCGCCGCTAATTTTAATTCCACAGCAGATGAAGTCTTGAAGCGCCACACGTTGGCGTCGCCATGACCGAAGGCGAGAGAGACAGTGGCGGAGTCCGCAGTTTCATCTGGACATGGTTTGGTTTCGGCGGTTGGAAGGAACTCTCGACCAGCAAACGAATTGGCGCACAAATCCTCTACAGACTCGCATTCGTAACTGGCTTGGCTGTATTGCTCGTCTTGTATGTCTCTTTCATGGGTGAAGACCCGTCGATTTTGCCATTGCTCGTCATATTTGTGGGATGGTTCCTAGTCTTCCAATTGATGATGAATTTCATATTCACAGCGGGCTCTCGTTAGGTGATGACATGGAAATAATGAGTGATTTAACTGATGGGCGGTCTGGGGGAATCCAATATATCTCAGCCAGTCCATTCGAGATACCCCATATGCTTCAAAAGATGAACGAAGCCCCGATACACCCGGTATTCGGACACCTGATTCTTCCCGAATCTTCCGCTGATGATGCTGACAAACAGGTCCCTTGCGTTGTGGCTTGCCATGGAAGCAGAGGATGGAGTGACCATCACCATGACCACATCCAGAATTGGGTCGATGCCGGCATAGCCGTATTTCGCGTGCACAGCTTTGAATCGCGTCAGGTTGCCGACATTGTCGACAATCAGATGATGGTCACGCACGCGATGATGCTCACCGACTCCTTCCGAGCCTTGCAACTGTTGCAAACCCACCCACGCATCGATGGAAGTCGCATTGCAATAACTGGTTGGAGCCTCGGCGGTACTGTCGCTCTCTATGCTGCATGGTCGCCGATTGCTGAGGCTCTCGCTCCAAGCGGTGAGAGATTCGCTGCCCATCTACCGTTCTATCCAGCAGCACATATGCGCCCCCAGGAGCAGCGATGGTCCCCAGCCCCTATCCAAATTCTACACGGAACGGATGACGACTGGACGCCACTACATTTCGTCAAAGAACTAGCAGAACTGATACGACCACATGGTGCTAACATCGAGGTCCAAGTCTACGAGGATTCACAGCATTCCTTTGACTCAGAGATGCCGCTTGAATGGCTGCCAGATGCAATCCGTCTCGACCATCGCACAGTGCAAATAGACGCCAATGGCGACCTATGGGCTGAGAAAGAACCGGGTGATGTGATCCGATTGAATGAGCCGGCTGAACGCTTTGCTGCGTTCCAATATGCCCAAAACATCGGCTGCCACGCCGGGGGCAATCCAGAGGCAAGAGAACACGCGCTGAAATTCAGTACAGACTTCCTGCTCAAAACTCTGTAAATCGACAGGAGCGCAGGTCCGTATGCAGAAATGTATGAGCGACTACCGGACGACCGAACAAGAGTAGGGAAGCCGTCCAATGAGTGAAGAAGCGGAGCCAGAGTTGAGTTACTTCGGCAAGATTCGCAGTTTCGGCTGGAACGCGCGGATGTATCTGCTGCACATCTTCGGGATGGACGTCATCCACGGCGCTTGGGAGGTGCTGTTCAACCTCTACCTGTTGCAAATCGGCTTTGACCTGAAGTTTGTAGGCTTGCGACTCGCAGTTCTCGGAATCGCTGGAGCACTTGCCTCGATTCCGGCTGGACGGCTCGCTGACAGGTTAGACCGAAAATGGGGTTTCATCATCGGTGATGGTGGTGGCGCGGCCTGCGCTGTGATTCTCATCATGTCTACTGATGCTGGATCCATCCTTGTATTCTCAGCCATTTCGGCCGCCTTCGGCGCGTTGCATCATGTGACGGAGGTGCCGTTCATGGCAGAGAACTCAGAGCCACGGGAACGCATCCATCTGTTCAGCGTCGGCTCGGGATTCCGCACGTTGGCTGCAATGTTCGGTGCTCTGGTCGCTGGATTCCTGCCACGCATGCTGGTGGGTGACGGCATGGAGATGGTCGATGCCTATCGCTTCGCGGTGCACGTCGGCATCGGCTGGTGGTTCATCTCGCTCATTCCCGCTGTGCTACTTCGTCGCAACCCGATAATCGAAGAGGATGCGGAGGTGGACACTGAAAAAGTCCGAAAAGGCATGTTCGCTGCCCTCAAGACACCGCAGACCGTGTTCCGATTCGTCGCTATATCAGCCATTTTGGGGCTGGGTGCTGGGTTTGTTCTGCGATTAGCAAACGTCTTCTTCCTGCAAGATGTCCAAGCGCATGAGCATGAGATTGGCACTGTGTTCGCAGTCGGCTCATTCTTCCTCGCCATCGGTGCGTTCCTCGTTCCGTTCGTCGTGGCCAAACTGGGTGAGGTCTCTTCCATCATCTGGACCCGCTTCACTGCCATCCCGTTCATCCTGCTAATCGGCTACGCTCCAGACCTAGCAACTCCTGAGACTGTGGTATCCATCGCCGGGCTAGCCTGGGTGCTGCGCACCACGCTGTTCAACATGTCCAATCCGGTGATGGAATCATTCAGCATGGGGCAACTGCAGCCATCAGAACGCGCCACCTTCGTCGGCATCTCCAGCATGTTCTCCAGTGGATTGGCAGCGGTCGGAGCCTATCTGGGGGCATCGTTGATGTCAGGGGGCGACTACCGCACGCCGTTCATCGCCATGGCTGTGGCCTACCTCATCTCCACCTATCTCTTCCTGCGTTGGTTCCGTGGCACTAAGGGGCTCTCCGACCCTGACCCGACAGGCAACTAATCCAAAATATCCGGGCATTCCCCACCCTATGCTCGGGGCCTATCTGAACCATCCATTTTCATACCCTTTTCGTCCACTCCTGAATAATCGGCCTAGAAGACGGCGAAATCATGATAGTATAATCTCCTTCATGGACAAAAATGCGCAAAAATGCGATTGCCCCCGTGCTCGTCCTGTTGATGCTGATTGCTGCAGGCGGGTACATGATGCTGAACAATGATGGAATTGACCCAAATGCACCCGATAACGGTGATGGAACAGGTGAAGGAAACAACCTGATTGGTGATGATTGGGACGTCTATTATGTCCAAACAAATTCTGATTTGCCCGAATGTGATTCTGCAACACAGGGGAGGCTGTACTATGTCGCTTCCACCTCAGGATTTGAGGCGTGTACATTCGTTGGTTGGACGTCTGTTGATTTGACTGGCCCTGATGGTGAAATAGGACTCCCTGGTTCTGATGGAGCAGACGGTGCTGATGGAGCAGACGGGATTGATGGTACCAACGGAACGAATGGTATTGACGGAGTTGATGGCACCAATGGAACGAATGGGTTTGACGGAGTTGATGGAGCGAATGGACAAAATGGACAAGATGGTGACGATGCAGATATGACATACGTTGCTTCTTTGGAAGTAAGAATTGCAAGTCTAGAATCTGACTTAGTCAACGCAACTACATGCCAACTTGTACCTTGGGGTATGTGCGCTGATGAAGTGCTATCTAATTCTTGGAGTCCGGCTAATTTTTCTGGAATGTCTTTATCGGAAATAAATCTAAAGAGAGCTGATTTGGACTATGTGGACCTTAGTGGTGCAGACCTTCGTGGAGCAGACCTATCCTATGCATCTCTTTACCAGGCAGACCTCTCTGGTGCAGACCTTAGTGGTGCATACCTTAGTGGAGCAGACCTAGAATACGCAGACCTCTCTGGTGCAGACCTTAGTGGTGCAGACCTTCGTGGAGCAGACCTACGATACGCCGAGTTAGTGGGTGCGGATCTAATGTATGCTGACTTGACGAATGTGGATGCTGGTGGTGCGTCGCACCAGGCGGCTGATTTTTCAGGAGTTATATTGAGAAATGCTGACTTTACAAATGCAAACCTACGATACTGTAATTTTGTTGGTGCTGGGTTTGGTTGGGGTATAGAAAATGCTGCCCCCATCTTTACAAACGCTGATTTGAATTATACTGATTTCAGTGGGGTAAATCTCAGAATGGCGAAGATGAATGGCGCAAATATGAGATACTCCCACCTATCTAATACAACCCTATTCAAAGCCGACCTCAGTGGTGCGGACCTTGATTACGCAAACCTTACTGACGCGAACCTCCGTGAAGCGGACCTATCTAATGCGGGCCTATCTAATGCGGACCTGTTCTATGCGGACCTTAGGTACGCTGACCTATCTAATGCGGACCTTAGGTACGCTGACCTTGACTATGCAGACCTAAACTACACCCAATTGAGTGGTGCCGACCTAGGTTCTGCCGACCTTAACTATGTGGGCCTTAGATATGCAGACCTATCTAATGCGGACCTCGACTATGCGGACCTCGACTATGCGAACCTTGAGGGCGCGGACCTCTCTGGTGCTTACCTCTATAATGCGAATTTGCCCCATGCGAACCTTGAGGACGCGGTCTTTGAAAATGCGAACATGATGAATGTGGATCTGAACAATGCAAACTTAGAGAGTGCAAACCTCAGAAATGCATATCTGTACCAAGCATCCATGCAAAATGCGAACTTTCATTGGGCTGATCTCTCTGGTGCGTACATGCGAAGTGCGCAGCTACAAGGTGCGAATCTGACGTCTGCCGACCTGTCCTCTGCAGACCTACAAAACGCATGGTTAAGTTCAGTGAATTTTACCTGGGCCAACTTGAAGTTTGCTGATTTTAGTTCTGCCCACAGTACAAGCTCAGCTACATTCACCAATACGTATTGGCACCAAACTGAATGGACTGATGGAGTCAGGTACGATTCGAATCAAGCGTGAGGGGAATCACCACCCTGTGCTCGGGGCTTCCGTGAGCCGTTCATCGGCATTTCTCTGGTTCATTGTTCTCTCTTTTGCCGAGAAACAGCGAGTGCCCCTACTATACTCACTAAAGTAAGCAACAGCGTGAATCCATTCAGTTGAGGTCAATAGTCGCAGAGATGGTAAACTCCATCCGAGCATGCCTATCAGCGATACCTGCATTTGCTGTAATAGTGTGAATCCCGCTATTATTCGTTATACTAATTCCAGTAAGAATGACCTCAACGCCACGAATCTCTCCATGTCTCATCAGGTCAGCAACGACTGAATCCGCCGCCGCCTGTACCGCATCAGAATCCGACATTCCGGCGGCGATATGGCCATCGGTCCGATTCTCAAGCAACGGCTGCCAAGCGGCCAATACCTCACTAGAAGTGTCCAAAACCGCATCTTCTGCCGCATCATATGGCGAGCCCAAACTGGCTACCCGGATGGTATTGAGCGACATTGTAAGCAAAGCCAACATCAAAATCAGTCCTGTGGCGAGCAGCATTTGACCGCGAGTATCACTAGCAAGTCCGCGCTGCTCGCTAGCAAGTCCCCTCCCGTCTTGCGCGATTGGCTGACAACCGTGGGCGGATATTCTCGAGGAAATTCGGCGTATCTGGCGCATCAAGCACCACCTCCGGTATGCCAAACCTGCAAGGAAACTGTCCACACCGTACCGCTGTCATACACTAGATGATGGACTGAAAGCGTTCTACCTTCTGGCGCGCTGCCTACTCCGAAATTTTCTAACGGGCCTGCATTTTCTGCTAACCAGCAATTGCCTCGAACCGAAGTTCGTAATTCATTTAACATCACATCGCAGGCCTGATTTTCTTGTCCTGAATTGAGCATTTCTGCGAGTAATGAGGTGTGATTTGCTGAATCCTCTGCACCCTCACTCGCTAATGCATCAAATGCATCTTCTGCTGCTAAATGTAGTCCTGCATCGCTGGCTGGTGAAACCGGGTCTGGAACTCTTAGAGTGAGGATGAAAGTTGCAGTCATGAAAAATAGCCAAAAAAGTGTTACCATTTCCAAAATGTGAACCTGTGCCTCTTTCGAGACGACGCTCATATCTCGACGCAAATCGGCCAATCCCCCGTTACATCCCCGGCTGTCTACTGCCAACTTCAGGGCTGAGAGTCTGTAGTGCTGGAACTCCGATTAGGTCCGGAGAAAATGCTGCGAGGTTGAAGGCAAGCATCGCAATAACCAGCATCATTCCCGATTGCCTCATTCCGCTGGAAAGCCTACCTGTCGCCATGATTCCAGCCATCGCACCATTACCTAGCGCCTGCGCACTGACCCCATAATAGAACACCACGAGGAAGAAAAGCGGATCAATGGCGTTAATCTGCATGTTTCCAATATCGGAGCCTCCTGACGAGCCTGACGAAGCAATTGCTGGAATGAACACCTTTGACAGCACGACGATAACACCCAAGAACACCATGTAAGATACCCAAATAACCGCGATGTACGAGCCGATTGCTCGCTCTCTTTCGCCCTTGAGGAATTGGATTTCACGGCTGTCATTTGCGGCTGTTACTAAAATATCTGAAATTTTTCCACCGGCTTTATTCGCTTCTGAAATCAGGCTGACTGCTCTCTTAACCAATGGAGTTCCGACCCGGTCTGCGAACATGAATAGAACGTCGGAAAAGGCGATACCCCACGACAGTTGGTCCGACATTTTCTTGATGTCAGTATTCAAAGCACCATACTCAGAGTTTGCTAAAGTCCTGACAGCTAAAGTCATTGAAAGACCGCCTTTCCAGTATTCGGCGAGGTCACGGAGGAAATCCGGGAACTTATCTTCAATCGCATCAATTTTCTTCACTTGTTTATCGTAGTAAACAGCGGCTGGATACACCATCACGAAGAAGCCAAAAGCGAAGAAATTTACGAAAATCAGTGGCCGGATTTTTAGTGGGCCAAGCGCCAACTCAGGTCCAAGCCAAAATGATTGATTATTCATATTCTCTGGGACTCCATCGTAAGAATCCACTTCAATGCTAAAACTGAATAGTTGAAGCATCCTTGCTGTGCCGGGTCTCGGGTCATACTTGTAGACGTAGAATGGTTCATCGGGCGTTCCGATAATTTCAACCGAATTGTAAAATTCGAGTTGGGTCGCGCTTGGAATAGCATAAACTCGCCCAATTTCATCACCGGATTCAGTATACAAGATATCATCAACAGAGAAATTTTCAGATATGAAATTACCTTTGAAATCAATAATTAAACTATTCTGAGTATTATCAACGTATGAGCCTGTTTGTTGTACTGTAATCAACTCCAACCAAAAATCGTAGTCATTATCGTATGGTGCCTCCATAGAAGACGGGGCTGCATCAGGTAACGAATCTGAACACCCTTTGTCACTATTTGAAATACAATTAATCCGCATGATTTCTCTAGGAACTATTTTCTCGCCAAATTCGGTTAACACCTTCTCCTCATGCCAAATTGAAACAACATAACGAATTGGTCTATCCGAAGATGCGTCAACCTTAACTCGCATCGGTTGAACTGGATGTGTTGCCCCTTGCAATTCATAGAGGTCCATGCCCGGGACCTCAAACGATTTAGCCAGCCCCGGCGACTGCACTCGTTCCCAATCTTCAGCCCAAGTTTCGGTTCTTGGAGCCTCGTGAGTTAGGAAACATGACTCATTCTGAGCGTAGTTGGTGCCGGTATTATCATCGGCGATGAAGCCGTCACCGGTCGCCTCATCGTATGGGCAGACTAAGTTGAGGAACATTGGATTACCATTGCGTGGTTTGAAAACTAAATCGGCATTAAGAATCCAAAAACTGAGGAAAGTCATTCCGAAAATAATTCCAACCGTAAGAATCGCTATGAAGATGGTTTGAGTAGTGTCATCCTTCGGAAGGTCCAAGACTACACGGAGTTTTTCCTTCTTTTTCCTCGCCATCACCTCACCTCACATCTTCTGTTCTTGGCTCATCATCCAAATTAATCCACTATAGGCTATGTGAATCGCAGGGAGCATACCCATGATGATTCCATACACCATTCCCTCGCTCAATTGCTGACCTTTGCCGCTGACCCAGAACATAATGACCAGCATCACAATCAGGAAAAGCGGCATCGCGACCGCAACCACAATGTAAGATTCAGCCATTAGTCCAAGGGTTTCAAGGAACATGTTCAGGCGAATTCGATTCTCACGCATGTAGTGCTCGGCACGGTTCAGGAAATACAACTTGAGATTGCCACCACTGGATAGAGTGCCGACCATTCCTTGGAAGAAATCAGTCCCCCAAGGTGATGCGCTGCGGTCAACCGCCAGTTTGATGGCTGTGACCAAGTCCATTCCGAGCAAAGTTACATCGCGGTAAATCATTGCAGAATCATAAGCGATTTCACCATAGATATCTTCGTTGGCCGCCAGCGATTTGAAGATTTTAGATGGAGTCGCATTGGCGGCAGCCATCGCTGCGGTATAGGACGCAGCATACGGAATAAACATCTCCAATTTTTCGCTGCGTTTCGTCATCTTTCGTAGAGCAGTTTTACTGAAGTAGTTGTATGAAAATGGAGGAACGACTACAACTAGGAATCCAGCAATTAGATACTCATTGGTTGAAGACATATCCTTAGTGGAATAGTGCGGGCAACCATCGCCAGGCAATCCTTTTTCTCTCGCTATTGCGACTTCAGTTGGATGCCAAAACGACCAATCAATACAGGCTTTCTCTGTCGCCGGGTCGGCTTGGCTTTCATACATGTAGAGAAGACCGGCGTTGGGTGCAAAAATAAGGCCGAGCAACGCCAAACATCCTAAGCAAACCAATACTGTTGACAGGATGTTTGACGCCTTGTAAACCTCAGGCATCACCCGAATATCAGCCTGCGCTAGCAGTTTTCGCAACTCGGTATCTTCTCGTGCCTTCTTCTTCAAAGCGCGGCCGAGCAAAACGTTGCAAATCTTCTGCCACTCGGTGAGAGCCATCCCCTCAAACTCAGGCGTCATCTTCACACTTTTTGCCATAGCATTGCACCTTCATCTAGTGAATTTGCCTCGTAGACCTCACCGTAGTCCATCAACTCGAGCGAGGACATCATTGGGGCGAACATAGTATTCAGTGATTATTTGAGCGACTTGGTCTGACTTACGTATGTCGTTGAGAACCATCCAATCAAGAATCCTCTTCCGAGTTCGTAACTCCTGTCGCATTTTCTCTTGGCTGTAGTTTATCTTCACCATGATTTTCTCAAGCACGTAAGACTTACCAGAGAAATCGTAGTCGTCACGAGACGGGTCCCACTTGAACACCTCATTGGTGATTACCTCTTGGCTGTGCGGGTCAACCCCGACAATCTCGACGGTTTGCTTGGTTCGCCTCACACGCCGGCCGTTGATTCGGGTTTGCATCTGAATCGAGACCGCTTCTAGAGCCGGCAGTAGAACACGCGGGATGTCAATTGGCTTATTCTCAAGTCTGTGAACTAGTGAAGAAACAGAGTCGGCGTGAACTGTAGAGTATGAACAGTGCCCAGTTGCCATCGCTTGGAATAGAACATAGGCTTCAGCACCACGGATCTCCCCGACGATGATATACTCAGGCCGCTCTCGTAGAGCAGCCTTTAGCAACTCGAACTCACCTATCTCACCCTCCTTAGATTCACCACCGAATCCCTGACGAGTCAGTCCGGGAATCCAGTTGGGTTGAGGGATGTTCACTTCACGAGTTGATTCAATACTGACAATCTTCATTTGCCATGGAATGAACAAACACATCGCGTTCAGCGTCGTGGTCTTTCCAGAAGCGGTACCCCCGACGAATAGCATCGAGACGCCATGCTGGAAGCCAATCCACATGTAGGCAACCATCAGGCTGGTCATGGTGCGGAATGCGATGATGTCACACGGCGAGAACGGATCTTCACGGAATCGTCTGATACAGAATGTTGAGCCACGAGTAGAAATCTCGTGACCTAGTTTCATCACAATTCGTGAGCCGTCCATCAAAGTAGCGTCAAGCAGCGGCTCAGCAACAGAAATGTGCTTACCACAACGCTGGGCCAACTTGATGACATAGGATTCTAACTCGTGGTCATCAGGCCAAGATACTGTCGTCTCCACCGACTCAAACTTACGATGATAAGCAAAAATCGGGATGCCAGTACCGTCAAGAGACACGTCTTCCACGTTGGCATCATTCATCAAAACATCCATTCTTCCGTAGCCAATCATATCGCGTCGCAAATAGTAGAAAATCTTTGAACGCGACTTCTTGTTAACCTTCAATCGATATGACTTGATTATCTGGTCCATCGCTGCACGAAGATACATTTCGGGATCTGCATCAATATTCTCAATATCAGCGGTTAAAGCCTGAACAAAAATGTCCATAATCTCCTCTCGCGCTTCTTCTTCCTTCTGGGTCAATGGGGGCTCAATGACTTGGTAAATGATGTTCAAAGTGCGGCGGTCACGGACAATTCTAGCGAATGCATGCGGCGGTTTTACCGGGTACTTGTCCAGCTCTTCAAACTGTGTCTGTTGCCGGCGTCCCCGCCGCTGTCTTCCTCCGCCGCCCTTTTGTGCCATATCTCCGACCCCCAATCAGTAGCCCGACGATACCGGCTCGCCCACTATAACATTGCGACGAGAACCTGTAAGGTTCTGCAATACTATATCTCAGCCGAAACTATCCAATTGCGCAGATAGCCAATCTTCGCAAGCAGCCTCAAATGAGGTGAGTGTTGAGTCGTTTACAATAGTCCAATCTGCGCTGCTAATCAGTTCACTGAGTCCCCATCCGAGTTCTCTTGCGTCGCGTGAAGCGGCGGCGGAATCGTCGCCGTCTTCGCCGCGTCCTCGCGTCAAAAATCGCGAGGCACGAGCCGCGTCAGGAGCGGTAATTGCAAGGATTTTCAAATTTTCGCCAAAGGCGGCCGCGAATACGGCCATTTCCTCCGGTTGGCGGACTCCCTCAATGAAAACGAGGGGTTTACTTTTCGCGCTGGCTTGAATTTTCGGTAACAATCGGTCGGCAACAACCGTCTCTCCGAATTCCTCACGGATCCCTAATGCAGTCGCAGCGACATTTTCCGGATTCTCCTCTAATCCGCGAGCGAGAAGCGCGGCCCTTACCACATCACCCATCGAGTGAACCGGGATGCCGGCATTTTCGGCCGCTTCCGAAAGCACGCCCTTACCCGCAGCCGGCATCCCGACAATCGCAACAATCCGTGCCATCGGTCCCGCTTGCCACGCCGCCGCCTCTCAATCTTGCGGCAACTCACACCAGCCAGCGGCGGTTCAATCTCAAGAGCGAGCACACCGCCGGCGATGCAACAATTATTGATGGCACGCATCCGTGCCATCAATTCTCAAAGGCAGCATTGCCCCATCGCCGCTTCAGCATCAGCAAGAATGCCCCAGACAGGGCAACTAATCCGGCCGAAACCACCAGAATCCAAGTGAACGACGCGGTCATTTCCTGCACCCCAACCTGCGTCGCGTTCGCATCAATTCCACCCTCAGCAATCAACTGCTGCGCATTCGTGTACAAGGTCAGGTCGCCCTCGGTGAAAGAAAGCAGGAATAGGCAAATCAACGGAACCGAAGTCGCCACCCAGAAAATACCCATTATTTGCGTATCAAAAATCGCTTTATTTGGCCGCAGTCCCATCAATAATGCAGAAAGTGAAACGATGTAAACCGAGTTTGCAATCATCACGACGGACGCTGCGAGAAGAGCAATCCACTGGTCTAACATCCAAGCCATGAAAAATAGGAAAATGATTGAAATCCAAGTTGTCATCAAAAAATACACGATTATTTTTGCTTGTAATAACGTAGGTACGGACACCGGCAAGCCGTTGAGGAAATCCGGCGCATCAACTGCATTTAGCCACGAATAGAAATTGAATCCGAAAAATCCGAGAAAGGGCGCATAACTCAGTAAATTGAACGGAATTGGGAAGCGGGCAAAATCTGCTAACCAGGCCAATCCGAGAAGAAAAAGCAACGGCACACAGAAGGAACCGAGCATCTTGAATAATGTTCCAGAACGCAGAACATCGCTCATTTCTTTGGCTACTAACGCGCGGATCTGTCCATTACCGAGGAAAGATAATCGGTTGTAAATCGGTCGCAGCAAATCGTCGCGCGTACTAACGGTAACCTCGAAATCTTCCGGCACCAAATGGGCTCCAACCGCTGCGACAATTAGTGATGCCAAGATTCCGAAAGGTACGATGGCAAGGTTGTGACTCAATTGTACTTGCATTCCTAAAATCGCCCATTCCAACGGAATTACATCAATTCCAATCAGAATTGCTGTGCCGGCTGCAACGATTGGAATCGCCCAGAAGCCGGCTTTCCACCTCGCCCAAACTGCGCTAGCAAGAAATGACAAGGCGAGTCCCTGCATCATGGTGAGCACTAAACAAATCAGTAGAATTGGTAGTGATTGCCAAAGCAAGGGTGTGGTCAAAACAGTAAATTTCGATAGAATAATTCCAATACCCATTCCCGCTACCGCTGGAGTCAAAATCATGCAAAGGTAAAACGCGACCTCTTTCACGTAATATGCGAGATAAACCGGCGGCAATGCAAGCGGTTGTAATGCCGGACTTCCCAGCAAAAATGTCTTGCCGCTGCCTCTATTCACCAAAGCATTTCTGCCGGCGAATGCAAAAGTTCCCATGCCGAGACTGAACATGAATAATGAGGCGTGCAAACCCATTTTCAATTCGGTCCAAGAGAAGGCTTTCTCCGCTTGCTCGGCTGCGCTGACTCCGCCGATTTCAGCCTCGCCGGTCAGAAATCTCAAACCGATTGTAGTCACCATTGTTACCAATGCAAGCATCACCGGAAACATCACGATACGACGCTTTTTCGCGAAGTCAATATTTTGCCGCCATTCCTCTTTGAACATGTAGAGAAAATTTGTTTTGAATGAATTACCAAACGACGGCGGCTCACGCATGCTGAATGCCACGCTCACTCCTCCTCGTCTTTTCCTCTAGCCTCAATATCCCCAACCGACTCGCCGACTAACCGGATGAAGATGTCCTCAAGGTTCTCGGATTCATTCAAGCGAAGGTCGTCCATCGTACCTGCTGCTAACACGTGTCCTCGGTCAATTACCGCTATCCGGGTGCAGATTCTCTCGGCGATTTCAAGAATGTGCGAGCAGAGGAAAATTGTGCCGCCATTGTCAATATGCTCTAGCATTAATTGGCGGCACTTACGCTGATAAATCGGGTCAAGATTAACAAAAGGCTCATCGAGGAAAAGTAGGCGCGGCTCGTGAATGAAGGCACTTGCAAGCATCACCTTCTGTCGCTGCCCGCGCGAGAGGTCCTTACAAAGCGAATCTTTCTTTTCCTCCATTCCGAACCAATCCAACCAATAATCCACCCGTTCTTGTGCGTTGTCAATTCCGCGAATCATGCAGACGAAGTCTAGATATTCCGAGGCGGTGAGGTAAGATGGTGGGCTTTCGGATTCAGGGACGATTCCGACGTTTGCCTTTACCCGCTGAGGCGAGGATTTCACGTTGACTCCGAGCACTTTCGCACCGCCGATGCTCGGTCGGAGTTGACCGGTTAGCAACTTGATGAAGGTGGATTTTCCGGCACCATTTGGTCCGAAAACTCCGAAAAACTCGCCCGCGTAAACCTTGACATTGAGCGGATGTAAGGCGACGAAGTCGCCGAAGGATTTTCCGAGGTCGCGGGCTTCAACCAACGGCTCTGTATCACTCATCATATTTCCCTCAAGAATTCTGTCAAGCGCCTTTCCATTCCGGCTGACTGCGAGACAGGAAAGCGGCGACCCCAATCTCTTGGTCCTCGCTATCAAATAATCCACAAAAAGCATTACGCTCGTCTAAAATCCCTTCACTCAGCGGCTTTTCAAGGCCAGCGCGCACAGCGGCTTTCGCGACGCGGAGGGTGTGGGAAGATTTGCTAGCAAGATTTTGGGCTAATTTCATGGTTGTTGATTCAAGGTCTTGCGCATCACAGATATGATTGACCAGCCCGATTCTATGCGCCTCTTCAGCATTTACCATCTCGCCTGTCATCACCATCTCGAGAGCCTTGCCATATCCAAGAAGTTTGCAAAGTCGCTGGGTTCCGCCCCCGCCGGGAATAATTCCGAGGTTGATTTCAGGAGTTCCAAAGTTTGAGCGAGTGCTTGCAACTCGTAAGTCGCATGAAAGGGCAACTTCGCTGCCGCCTCCAAGCGCGAAACCGTCAATCATCGCGATTGTCGGCTTGGTAATACTCCAAATCGCTTCCCAAACGTTATCATCAAAAATTTCACTGATCTGTTGACTGTTCTTGCCAGCAAATTCAGAAATATCCGCGCCGGCAACAAAGGCGTTCGGCTTGGCACGCTTTCCTTCAGGCGGCTGATTTGGCTGAGCACCGCGTATCACAACCACTCGGACTTCTTCAGCGTGCTCCGCCCATTCACAGGCTTGCTTGAGCGCAGCATTAACCTCTGAATTGAGCGCATTCAACTTATCGGGACGGTTAATTGTCCAAACCGAAATGATGCCGCCGGCCGGCGAGCAAACCTCCGCTTCTACCGCCTCAATGAGCAAGTGCTCACCCTCCGGCTTGCTTACCATGCCTTGCGGCACTAACGACCGATTGATGACTTCTCCGGCTGCTCACCCTGTATCAATCACTGAGTTCGTCCTTCATCGCGGCCAACTTAGACTGTCCAGAACTTGGGGGTGGAGGCAAGGCCATTCCCTCAGGCAAAGGCAGGTCTCCAAGTGGCGGCAAATCACCCAACGGGGGAAGGTCTCCGGGTGCTGGCAGAGCTCCAAGTGGCGGTAAGTCTCCGGGTGCAGGCAGGGCACCCAAGGGCGGGGGTATGGCATTCTTCTTCTCAAATGAAGCGACGTAGCCCTCGTCCAAAGCCACTCTCACCTTCAGAACTCGCGATTCGTCTATCCTGACGAAAGTTGCCCCATACGGATGGCCAGGCTCGGTATTTTCTGGCTCGTCAATAATCGTCAATCCATGATCTCCTGCTGATAGTAATTTGAGTAGGTTTTCGCCGGTTTCTGCGCCTTGGTATTGGCGGGCGGTGCCGGCTCGGATTTCAGCTAACTGTTCGCGCCGGCGAGCCTCGATTTTGCGACGAATCTTGGCATGATGACCTCGCTTCTCATCAATGAAATCCTCGATTGTCGCCTCTTCGATTGATTCTGCATCAACCTCGGCGACGAAGGATTCGGCGATGGTGACATTCTCCTCAATGACTCCAACTTTAACCTCATCTTCAGCCAAAGTGACGGTGATTTCCTCATCTTCGGGCTCATCGTCATCGTCTGCGCTGCTGCCGTTCCCGCCGCGACTACGAGCCATTTTCTGCTGGCGGCGAGTGCTCGCATCTTCTTCTTCAAGCACCGGCGCAGGTAACTCCAACGCTGCTTCAGCATCAATCGCTTTCGCTGCACTGCGCCTACGAACTCGCTTGACTGTCTTGCCTTTCCCGGTACCTGTCAGCACGATTCCAAACAGGAATAATACTCCGAAGAAGATGATTTGGTAGGTGGTATCCAACCTGCCTTGGAAGAATAGGAAAGCCAGCAAACCGAAGAATAGCATGAACCACATCATCACCCGTCGGAAACTTGCCATGCTACACGCCCAACCACCTGAGCCTCCGACTCGCTTTCATTATGCCGCCGTTCGCCGCCGCTCGCCTCACAGCGATGAGAGCGCATCGTGCAGGGTGCGCAACGCGATTCCTCGGTGGCTGAACTTGGCTTTCGTCGTGGAATCAACTTCGCCAAAAGTCAGTCCATTTGTGCTGAAATCTTCAACATCATTTGGGATGAAAATCGGGTCGTATCCAAAACCGCCTTCACCGCGCGGACTCAAGGTTAGATGACCTCTGCATATTCCTACTGTTGAGATGACAATACTGCCGGTCCACATCGCCGCAGCGCAACGAAATTCGGCTTTTCGCTGCTGCGGCGATTCTAGATGAGATAAGCGAGAAAGAACGCCGTCAAGACCCTCCGCTTCGAGAACTCTTGCCGAATACGCTCCGGGATAATTCGGCATCGCTTCAATGAATAATCCTGAATCCTCAACCAGCATCATTTGGCTGAGCAACCCGTGCGCTTTCAACAACTCCAATCCTTGCGAAAGTTTGCTATTAGCAACTGCAACCAGCCCATCATGCGCCGGCTCATCAATTTCAGGCGGAGAGCCGTCAATCAAAAACTGCTCAATGTCAATACCCAAATCAATGAACAATTCGCTGGCCTCAGACAATTTCCCGGCATTACCGGTCTGAAACAACAAAGTCCGATTCGCACCCATCAACCCTCTCTACGAGCGACACGGTCTTGAACGGGACGGCGGAGCCAGCACATGGACCCAAAGATGGCTGCCTTCGTGGCAATTGGCGGAGCGGTGGGTGCGGTCTTACGCTGGGCTGGTTGCAGTTTGCTTAATCAGCCGTGGTAGCGGACTCTTGATCGAATTTCCCCAAAACGCTTGGCGATTTCATTTGCACTTGGCAAAACTGATGCCGCGCTTCCCCGAAGCCGGATGGATGCTTTTTCTTCGGCTTCGGATGCGGAGAGATAGCCTTTCAGCACACTTTCTGTGCCGGATTCTATGCTAGGATGACTGGCTGAAAGGCATTCATTGAGAACTTGTAAGTCAAGGCCGAAAGTTTCGACTTCTTCTGCAATCGCTGAAAGTCCGAAGTCAATGATGGAAAGACCTTGTTCGGGGCACCAGAGGATGTTATGGGTCGTCAAATCACCATGCGATATGCCGATGCCATGCATTTTTCGAATCAATAATCCAACCTCTCCAAGCACCTCTTGTGCGGCCTTTCCGGACAAATCCGCCCGTAATGCCTCGAATAGCGGAGCTCCGGGCACTCTACTGCAGATTAGCCACGCCGCATTGGTATCCAAAGCCAATAAATCTGGGACCGGTAATTCTGCCTGTGCCAAACGACGTAAGATTCGCGCCTCGGCTGACATTCGCGAACGAGTGAGGCGCGAATCAAGGTCAGGATGCCTATACGCGCGCGGGTTTCGGGTTTTCAGAACCGCATCAAATCCAAGCCATTTACCTGCGTGAACAGTCGCTTCTGCCCCAATGTGAATTAGGCCCTCATCTTTCCACATCAAAGGTCCATCTTCGGCCATTTCGCGTCCCCGTTGCTCCACCGGAGATGAGATGACTTCAAAGCGGTTGCACTCTCCGGCGGGTTGAGGATTCGCCCATGGCGCTCCTATTGCCGCAAACAACCACCGCGCTTGACCGCGTTGGAGATGCTTCCGATGATGAAATTGCTGAGCGCATCCGCGCAGCGAAACGGGCTCTCGGTGACCGGTTACTGATTTTGGGACATCACTACCAACGCGACTCGATTGTTGAACATGCGGATGAAACCGGTGATTCTTTCGCTCTTTCAGAAACGGCGGCGGCTTCCGATGCGGACCTAATCATGTTCTGCGGAGTTCATTTCATGGCGGAATCCGCCGATATCCTAACCTCGGACAGCCAAACTGTGGTTATGCCAAATGTACGCGCGGGATGCTCGATGGCAGACATGGCAAATCTTCCAGATGTCGCCGAATGTTGGGAGTCATTGATTGATGAATTCGGGCTCGGCGACCCGATAAACCGAGAAAATCCAGATGCTCCTGCACCGGAAGGCGAATCCTATCTAGTTCCGGTGACTTACATGAATAGCAGCGCGGCGCTCAAGGCATTCGTCGGAGTGCACGGAGGAATCGTCTGCACCTCATCCAATGCTGCCGGAGTCATGCAGTGGGCCCTTACGCGTGCGGGCGCTGGAGGGAAGGTGCTGTTCTTCCCAGACCAACACCTCGGTCGAAATACTGCCCTTGTGATGGGTTATACCGAGGAGGACGACATGGCGGTATGGAATCCGGCAGAAATCCCCGACTGGGCTCAGTTGGAGAAATCAACCTTCGTGCTATGGCACGGTTATTGCAGCGTTCACCAGCGATTCAAGGCCGAGCAAATCGAGCGACTGCGCGAAGAATACCCTGAGGCGGTAGTGGTGGTTCATCCGGAGTGTCCAAGAGAGACTGTCGATGCTGCAGACGCCAATGGTTCTACTAATTTCATCCGAGAATTTGTCGCAAAGCAGCCGGCGGGAAGCGTGATTGGAGTTGGAACTGAAATCAACTTGGTTCAACGGCTTGACAAGGAATACCCTGACCGCACCGTCATCTGCCTCGACCCATCCATCTGCCCTTGCTCGACGATGTACATGATTCATCCAGTCTACCTCTGCGATGTACTCGAGGCATTAGTCGATGGCGAAATGAAGAATGTCATCGAGGTCGATGAGAACACGACAGCCCAAGCTAAACTTGCTCTGGACAGGATGCTGGCAATTCGCGCATAATCCAAAATGGAATTGGTCAACGCCGCTTCTTCGGCTTGCTATTGCCGCCTCTCCTGCCACGGATGGCGATAAATTTTGTCAAATGAAAGCCGCGACAGGTTGTGCAACGATAGATCCGACATTGCGCACCATGCTGGTCAAACACGCGCTTCCTTGCCCGTTTGGCGTCGTTCCAATTCGTGAAAGTGTCCTTGCCACAGGCTCTGTCTTCAACCATTTTTCTCCCTCAACAGCCTCGGTCAGCATGAGTGCTAAATCTGCAATCATGCTGACCCCTTTTCAACTGTTCACCGAATACAAGCGCTGCGAGCCTGCGCAGCCCAATCGCCACGACTGGTGGCATCTGCGCCAGAGGAACTTACGGAACTGGGGGCCCCACCTCCTCCTTGGACTATTACGGCTTCACCCCCAGCAACAGTTAGCGATTGGAATCTGGGCCAGTTGGTTACACAATATAATCCGTGGTACCTAAATCGGTAATAGGCTTCTCTTCTTCTTCTCGCTCGAGTTCAGGACCTTTACCAGCGAACAATAGTGGTCGGCGTGGGGGGAGAAGCCACCGGCCTATCCGAACCGCCCCAAGCAGGGCGAATGCGGCAGACACCGCATAGATGGCGAGTGGGAGGTACTCGACAGGGATGACTAATAATTTCACCACGATAATGACCTCGTCAGCATTCCGTGTATTGATTCCAGACACGGACTGTAGATTTAGGTCGTAGGAGAATACCTCGACGGAGACTTTGAGAGTATAGTCGCCCGGAGGCAGAACAGTAGAGAATTCACCCTCGTTGTACTCGGGGTCTAGTTCGGTCACCAAGTTCCCACCTGAGTCGTACAACCTGACCGTCACGCTCGTGAGTGGTTCGTCATTGAAGCCATCGCTAAGAGTGAATGTTACACTCCGTGGGACATGTTCAAACACCGCGTTTGCTGACGTAAGTACCGTGATTCCCCCCGCTTCTATGATCGGATTCTCTACATCGCACGCACGCGTTTGCAGCGTTCTTGTAAGCGTGTCCTGTGTCATCACTAGCCAGGACGTCGGCACTCCGGGCAGGGGGTCCATCTGCTCCACCTCGTCGCCAAACGCCTCCTCAACGAAACTGTAGTTGACCGGCGTCGCATTTTCGTAGAGGATGCCCATCTGCCAGTACCCTCCAAGGGTCAATATGTGCACGCTCAGCACGCCGTTGACCGGCTCGGCGGGAAGGTGACAACTCTCGTTCTGGTGGAATTCATCGAACTGGTTTCTAAGCGCCTTATTCCTTGCTTTGCGTATCGTTTTGAGCCGCTCTTCTAACCACTCCTCCTTTGCAGTGAGATTGTCAATCTTATCTTGGTCCTTCGGTCTTTTCTTCTTCTCTTCCTTCTTCTCTTCCTCGATGAGCTTCTTGTGCAGTTTTACGAGGTTCTTATGATGATCGTAAACCCTCGCATGGGCGGTCTTGCCCTCGGCGAGTGTGCGTGCTCTCTCTTCCTCTTCCTCTTCGAGTAGTAAAGTGAGAAGGTATTCGTGCCATTTCTCGTGAAAGAGGATGTCGGCTAGTTCCCACAGAGCCTCCCAACCACAGCATTCCGGATCCAAAACCCCAGCAGCAGACGGATCAAGCAGCGATGAGTCGAAGATGAGGGTTCCCGGAGGGCAATCCTCCCATGTGTTTGTCGTCTCGTTGAAGATCTGTGTCAATCTTCCTGGAGGACAGAACGCGGCCTTCGGATTCTCGCGCTTCCCATTCTCATATCTGTATTTCTTCGGGTCGTCATCATTCAGACCCGGGACCGACTTGATTTTGCCCGCGGCGTTCAATTGCTGGAGGTTCTCGATTACAGCTTCGAACTGGGCAATCCAAGCCGCGTTCTGACATGGCTTCGGTTTCCTCTCCTTACACTTCTTGATTAACTTCTCGAGCTCCTCGATGGCTGTATCGACGTTCGCCTGCTCGACCTCACTCAGATCGTTGACCGCTTCTGCGGTGGCAATGGGAGATATGGCAGTAAGCAGCAGCAGCGCGGTGCACAGCAGCCACGTGATGCCGGATCGTTGAGGACGTTGACGCTTCATGGGGATACCTATCCAAACTAACAAACAAAATTAGTTAACATTTTTCTTTAGCCATTTAGGATGTAAATTCGCTTAGGCTAGTCACTCCGACCTAGTGAGATTCGCACTAGTGCGCAATAATCTGACATTCAACGTCAACTCAATCGGTCCGACGTACTGAGGCGCTGTTCAGACGCTACCCTCTGAGCAATTTCAATAACTCAGGTGATTTTGGAAATTTTCAAAATTCTAGATTATTTCTATTCGTTCAGTTCTATTGTCATCGAAACTGAAAACATAAACATCTTTGTCCCCATCTTGAAATTTATCAACACCAATTATGTTTAGTCTGATATTGATGACCGTCTCGAAAGCAACGTCTTTCCCTTCCAGTTGATAATTGAGAGTTGTAATCGGGCTCACCTCATTGAATGTTGTAGACTGCCAACCTCTCACGGGATCATCTGAACCTATGTAAGATTCAAAATCTGAAATCTGATTCAATTGTGTTAAGGTCAAACTAGAATTGTCAATCATGCTTGATAGGACTACATTATTTTGATCTGTATCATCAACATTCACGTCTTGACCAATGTTGAAAATCTGCGTATATGTATGATGACCATCAGACTTCATTTGGTCATGGAAATATACAGCACCATCATTGAAAAAAATGACTGTTCTGGTGATTTTCACTCCATCATACATCGTGTGGCTGGCTTTGACATAGCTATAATTCGATGCAATCTCATACTGCTCGATGACTGTTTTACCAATATTGTTCGAATCCTGTATATCATAGGATTCACCATCTACTGCAATTGAGTTATGGGCAAAGACGCTTCTCACAAAAATTCGATAAGGGTCACTTTCATCGTAATTATACTTGCCCGAATCGACAAAATAATCCGTATCTTGGAATGTCAATACAAATGATAAATCGTCACTTTGTTTATGTTTAGTAACGATATGGAAGCGATTAAACAAAGCAAAGTAAATCGGGGGAAAATCATCCCAATCGTTCTTGAAAATCGCCACTCCTGCGTCATCATAAACGACACTGTCTTGAACGATTTTCTCCCCTTGATTTCCATTACTGACCAAATACAGTAAATGTTCATTCAGGATTTGGCTTTCTAAAATACCCAAAACGTTGTTAGCTGTAGAATCCCCTTCCAAAGGTAGGGTTCCATCGGGTTTAGCAAGATGCACCAAATATTCCTGCATTTTGTATATTGTTGAATCCAACTCATCGTAACTGATGTTGTAGTGATGAGTAAATTGAGAGGTGGACATAAACAAATGTAAGACCAAATAATGATATGAAGCGCTGTGTTCTTTGTGAACTCCTGAAGGAGTGACATCGCTATCTAAGTGGAGTGAAAGCCTCGAAAAGCTGGTCTCTAACCACTCTTCGCTACTCTCGAATTGTGGAAATAGTACTGCCAATTGTATGAGCGCTCTGTCTTGATAGATTCCGTGATTTATCCCCCAAGAATAATTCTTGTCTTTTGCCGTAAATTCACCATGTATTCTAAGCAAGTTTAGGAATTCGCTTGCAAATTCATCGTCAAAAATTTCTGAGCTTCTGTAATGATCCCAGAAATAAATCAATGTTGAGATTCTGTTGGCCGTACTGTGGTCACCCCATGCTCTTGTGCTTGCCTGTTGTCTGTGACATGGATTATGTTCCATCCAGCTTTCGATAA